>WNFX01000080.1_pt1 | contig 91763 bp, 80 predicted proteins | sample 5400111 | NCBI WGS metagenome assembly WNFX01 (sample SAMN13153363, study PRJNA577476) | soil metagenome | isolation source: 40 cm soil or saprolite under grassland replicate 1 | place: USA:California | collected 2016-06-15
CGATGGCGGTCTGAGCGCGCGGCAATTGGTGCTGCGTTTGGAGCATTGCGGCGTCATGCCGGAACAGCTCGACGGCGTCCTTCTCACGCATGAGCACGGTGATCACATTTGTGGACTTGAAGTTCTCTGCCGCAAATTTAATGTACCGATCTACTGCAACGCATTGACGGCCGAAGCTGTGCGAAGCGACACCTCGTTCGAGCGGCACCGCAACTGGCGAATCTTTGCAACCGGCACCGAGTTTTCGATTTGCGACATCACCGTGCAAACGTTTCCCGTGCCGCACGACGCGGTCGATCCCCTAGGGTTCGCGTTTCACGCCGGCTCGGGATGCCTGGGATTCATCACCGACCTGGGTTACGTGACCAAAATGATCGTTGAACGACTGCGTCAGGTGCAAACGCTCGTAATCGAGACCAATCACGACGAGAAACTGTTGCAGAACGACACGCATCGGCCCTGGCCGGTGAAACAACGAATCCAATCGCGACATGGTCATCTGTCGAATGCAGCTGCAGCAGGCGTGATCGAGGAATTGTTGCCCGGAAAAATCGAGCGGGTTGTGCTCGGACATCTCAGCCGGGATTGTAACACGCCGGAGTTGGCGCTCAATATGGTGCGTGCGTCACTGGCAAAGTGCGGCAGGACAGATGTGGAAATTCATTGCGCCACCCAATTAGAAATCACTCCGCAATTTCGCATCGGTGAAACTGACGTCGGCGCATTTCAACCAACGTTCGAGAACGCATTTTTCCAAAGCGCCCTGTAGTGTCTCTGAAAGGCCTCTGCCTGGATCATTGAGCGTTCGGCGTTGGATGTTCGACGTTCGGCATTTTCTTCTTCTTTGATGCGACGTTTTTTGCCGCCGCCTTGAGAGCAGCGCGAACAATGTTCGTTTTCGCTAACGGAAGATAAACATTCGTGTAACCTTGCCGGCCCCAGGCGCCGCTCGAGGGCCTGAAAACCTCGGGCGCCTTCTCGATGAATGTGCGCTGTTGCTCCGGGGTGAGCTTCACCATGCCCCAGTTTTCATCGGGCACACCAAGCGATGCGAAAATCTTCCCCGCGACACGGAAATCGGGGTGATTCATATGCGACCGCTCGACTGACGCCGGAATTTCCAGCGCCATTTTTCGAAACTGGTCACGAAACTGTTTCGCCAGAGCGATAAGAGTCCGAGACGCATTATCACTTGGGACAGCGTAATTTTTCTTCCAGTCGTGCGGCATCTCTGCTGCGGAGAACACGTAGTAGGTCACAGCGTCGAATCTTCTGTCGGATTTTTCATCGCCAGCGTACTTCTGAGCGCCGCTGGACATGAGCGTTCTCCGCATGTCATTGAACTGCGATCGAGAAATCGTGAACCAACGTTCTTTACGACTCGGGTCTTCCGAAGAGACTAACCCTAGAGGACCGGAAGACCGATCAACAATTGTGACATACACAATGCGCGAGCCCTCCTGAAAGGTGTGCATCAACGTGCGCTCGCCAGCCTGCGCATGAGCGATGTGCGACAGAGACGTCGCAGCGATGACGGCGAGAACAACACCGCGTGTCATAGACCTAACTACGATTCGACGAAAGTTTGTTTCGTCTATTTGGCTCTTTCCCGGGAAGGATTCCGCGTAAGAGGAAACCATGACTTCTCGTTTAAGACTAGCACAAGCCCAAATTGGGCGATCAAATGCGCACGATGTTGCAGGCGACACGCCTGCCACCACAGCCGGAATTATTTTTTTCTGTGTCCGACCATTTCGCCGAGTAAAGTGCGTTGGTCGACGCGGGTGAGGTTCTTTTCCATCGCCGGTGTGAGCAATGAAATATGCGGAATTTCGCAGAGATATTCGGCCACGAACCAGATCGGCTTTCCCGTGGTCATCCAATGCAGATGATCGAATCGCGCCAGAGTCACCGGACGCGAATAGCGCCGCAGGGTGCGCTCCCCGCGCAGGTTGAAGTAAATATTGAAATAACTCATAGCCAGCTCGCGCAGACTGCGATACACCGGCTCGCGATAACGGCAGCCGGTGAAATTGGATTTCGCCACCGCGCCCCAATGCCCGCGCACTTTGAAAATCGCAACGACATGATCGGTGTCCTGTTCCGCTTCCAAATCGAAAATCAGTGGTGGAAATCCAATGACGCGGAGCGCTGCCGCGCCAAAAATTCCGCCTTCAAGACATGAGGCCGTGCGATCGTGCAGGACTCTCTTCGGTGACCGCGCCGTATAACTCAGATTGTAAGACAGATCGTCGAGAAATTTCTGTATGCCGGCGGGGGTTTTCAACGCGCGCAACGTGCGTAATTCCGATGAAGTGAACCCCAAATCAGATGAATTACCAGATTTCAACATCTAACCTCCAAAGAATCAGCAAGATCCAGTACTTAATTAAACGTGCGACCTCCATGCTGTCACGTTGAGCGAAGCGAAACATCTCTGATTATCGCATCGGAGCTGGAAGAAATACCAGAGATCCTTCGCGTCGCTCAGGATGACAATTGTGTCTCTGGCTCTTGAGATTCGGAGCGTTGTTGGCTCTTATTTTCGTTCGTCAATCCGCTTGAAAATCCCTTCGCCGCGCACATTGAGATTTTCCACGACAAGTTGCGTCGCTCTGCCGTCCGGGCCAATCGTAAATGTGATGCCGCTTCTGCCAACCGCGTTTTCCTCCTCTGTCTGGTAGGTGAATATGTCGCGGTCGTAGTGCTCCATCGGGAAAGGTTTGTTTTTCGAACCTTGCACGATCGCTAGTGCACCATCCTTTTCGGCGATGGACATCTCGCCAAAGTAGTCGTTCGCGTATCGCCCAACGTAGGCGCTGTTCTTTAGCGCGGGCGCGGGCGATGTGGGTGGTTTGGAATAATCAAAACCGGGAACTGTGCCGACGGCAGCCGGGTTTGAAAATAATTTTTGAAAAATGGAAAACCAGTCCTGCGTCGGTTTTCCGTACAAAGCCGTGTCCAAAAATGTCGTCCCCAATGCTTCCACTATCCCAATGGGGTACGCATTCGTGAGAACGACGACACCCAATTGCTCAGCCGGGACGAGATTCACGTACGTCGCCGCGCCCAATGCAAATGCGCCAGAATGATTTAAGCGCAGGCGACCTTGCTCATCGTAGCTAACGTTCCATCCCAATCCGTAGAAACTCGGGAGTCCGGTGAAGGGACTGAACCCGGTCAGCATGTGCGGATGATGGGTTTCTGCCAGCGCCTTTTCATTAACGATTTGTTTGCCGTCGAACTTCCCATTCGCGAGTTGGAGACGCATCCATTTTGCCACGTCGTTCACCGAAGAACTCACTCCGCCTGCGGGTGACTGCGCGTCCGGATTGCGTTTAAACTTTGGCACCCATTTGCCATCTGCCAGCACATGCCCCAACGCCTTGTTCGGGCGTGCGACAAAATCTGCGTAACGCGAACTCGTCGAAATCATGCCGAGAGGACGGTACAATTTTTGTTCGGACGCCTCCTCCCATTCCAGCCCGTACGCTTTCGCCGCCGCGACACCACCCTCGGTCACACCAAAATTTGTGTAGGCGTAATGCGAACGAAAACTGCTTCCGGGATGTTGATGACGCAGGCGATATAAAATTTCCGCGCGCGTAAAACCCAGATCTTCGAGCAGGTCGCCCGCGTGTTCGGGCAAGCCGCTGCGGTGCGCGTACATATCACGGATTGTAATTTCGCGCGTTACCCACGGATCGAACATCGCGAATGTCGGATCGAGGACGCTGAGTGTTGAGTCCCAGGTGATTTTTCCCTCGCCAACCAGCTCGGCAACCACTGTCGAGCCAATCGATTTGGACACCGACGCGAGTTGAAAAACCGTGTCCGCGTCGATAGCCTGCTTGGTGTTCACATCGCCAACGCCGAAGCCTTTCGCGTACACGGCCTTGTCTTGAAACACCACTGCGATCGCAATTCCAGGCACAACGTTTTCCTGGATTTGTTTTTGTGCGAGCTTTTCGAGTTCCTGAACCGCTCGCATCACTTGCTCGGAAGTAACCTGAGATTTTTCCTGCGCGTTGATGGAAAACGGCGCGGCCAGAATGAGCGCTAATGTCTGAGCTAAAAAGATCGAACGATTGATCGGCATACGAATCTCCTTATGCCTCAAAGTGTGACGGCTGCCCAGCCGCCAAGTTAAAATCGACCGCTGCCCTAGCCGTCGCTCTTTGAAATTTGGTGATTTGAAATTCTTTGGAGCTTGGAATTTCAGATTGGCGTTTCCTGCTACAGACCGACAGGATGTCTTGCGTCGAACCCACGCGGCGGACGATAAATGGTTTGCCACCGCGGCGCCCATTTGCCGGTGTAACGGTCGTATGGCGTTGTATCGAGTCGCAGGCCGGCAATCACAGCGAACGTGTGACCTTCTCGTGCGTAGATAGTGATCCATTTGCCGGGGCCACGGTCACCGTAGCTGCGAAACTCCGTTGAGCTCATCGGCGCGCTGATTAAGGCCGCCGCGCCCAGCACATAGGAGATCGTTCCGGAACAATCATAGCTGCGGTCATCAAACGATTTGTGGCCGCCACCGTAACGATATCGCTTGTGGCGAAGTTGATTGGCTGCCCAGATTGCGCGTTTCACGGCGAGTGGCGCATTCTTTGGCGCAGCTGCTTTGCCAAAACGAAGACGCGCGGTCTTGCCAGACACAACAGGTCCAGAAGTTGGAAAAAGATCGGCAACTGCTGATGGAACGATCCACGCGAAAACAGCGACACCGACCAGGATTCGATGGCTAACCGGACAGATAGATTTCCTCCGGGATCGTGTCTTATGCTAAAAAAACTGCGGATGAAAAGAAAAAAATTAGAAAGAACTCTGCTTTGAGTGAGGCCAGAGAAATTGGAAGGGCGGAATTTGGAGGATTAGTAGCGGTGATTTCGACCTCGACACATTGCTGAAGGCGGCGCAAATCGCACTAAACAGGCGGACGGCGCAGTTGGTGAATAACAAGCCGTAGCGCTGTGAAAATAGGCGACCGGCGGTTCGCCCTTTGCGCCCTCGCGAATTCCGCCGGTCAACCAACCGAAAGTCTATCAAAATGGCGCGCGATCAAATCGGCGGGAGGCCCAGACTCAGCCTGCGTCAGCGTAACCGTGGTCCTGCTCGTAAGCTCGAATTGCTCGCCGAGTCTGAGGGCCCAAAATTCCATCAACTGACCCTCGATAATAACCGGCGCGGGCGAGTCGGCGCTGTAACTCGGCTACTCTCGATCGAGTGGGAGAGCTGTATTGGCCGCCTGAGCTGTAGCCATATCCATAGCCGTAGTCACCGTATCCATAACCGTAACCGTAAGGATAACCATACCCGTAATAGCCGTACGGATACCCGTAGCCGTAATATCCTGGATATCCCCAGCCCCAGCCCCACCACCCTGGAAAGCCGAAATCGCCGATGAAGACCACACTGTTGTGACCATGATGATGACCCCAATTGCCGTTCCAGTTACGGCCACTCCAATTGCGACCACTCCAGTTTCGCCCATTCCAATTGCGACCACTCCAGTTGCGGCCGCCCCATGCACCCATCCCGGGGCGTCCGGAGGCGAAGCCGCGGCCCCCGCCGCTAAAATGACCGCCACCATGGCCACCACCTCCGCGCGGCGCAGCTGTGGCTAATGGGGAAGCCAGGGTCACGGCAACATAGCAACTCAAGGAAAGTATAAGTTTTGAATGATTCATGTTAGGTGAGGTTTCTAATCATTAGACACCGGACCCGCCGAAAAGTCTCGGTTTTTTACGGATATAAGAAATAAATGAGACCGGCGGATTCGCCCTTTTCGTCCTGCGAAGGTCCGCCGGTCAAACACCTAAAACCCAGCTCGCGGGTCTCGGATTAAGAGAGACCCATTCGATCCAGAAGCCGCGAACTGATCAGAACGAAACGAGAGTTTCGCATTGATTCCTTCTCGCCAGCACGTCGATGGCCTGATTATCATGTTGGTAACAAAGATGAGGCGTGGTGCGATTTTCATATTGTTGGTCTTCGCGTGCCACCAGCTTCGCGCTTCGCCGGAGCACAGCGTAAGTCCTTCACGACAATTCGTTATTTACGGCGCCGATGCGACGTTGCGCGGGGCGATTTCGGAACTGGCAGAGCAAACTAAAACAAATCTTCTTGCCCTGCTGCGGCAGCGCGACGGATGGAAAACTACGGTTGTAATCAATTTGCATCCCCCCCAGGCGAACCTCCCCGAAATTCCGCCGACCAGCTTACGAGTCAGCCAGACCGGATTTGGCGTGAAGCTGCAACTCGATTTGACCGTTGGCCGAAATCTCGACGGTTCGTTGGTCGAGCGCCAGCTGCTGCGCGCCATTCTGTTCGAGATGATTTATCGAGACCAGGGCGACCTTGCACCCGGCGCGGCGCTCGTCGAACCGCCGGATTGGCTGGTGGAAGGTGTGCTGGCGCTGACGCCGGGACGGGAGCGCGAGGCTCTGGTGGAGGCGCTTTCGACAGCCGATAAGGGAAAGTCGCTGGAGGAATTTCTCGGCCAGCGCTTCGATCTGCTCGATTCCGCCGGACGCATGCTTTACCGGGCATATTCCGTCGCGCTCGTGCAATTGCTCCTCGATGAGGGTGGTGGCCGCGCGCGTCTGGCGCGGTACATCTCCTCTAGTCTTAGGCATGCGTCCAACGATCCAGTTGCTGATTTGAAGGACTGCTTTCTGCAATTGCGGGACGACGTGGAAAAGAAATGGGGCTCAACCGTGGCTCGACTCAGCCAGCGTCAAACTTACCAGTTGCTGACCTTTGCCGAAAGCGAACGACGTCTTGATGAATTGTTACAGATCAAGATTTCAGATGGCTCGCGCAATCGGGAGCGGCCAAAGGTGGCAAATCTTAGCGAGCTTTCGCGCCGCAAACTGTCTGCAGAGGAAAAAGCCGCAGTCAACCACATGAGCCGGGCATTGCTATTTCTTGTTGGGACGGCGCATCCGGTCTTGCGTCCGGTCGCGCGTGAGTATCAGCAAATTGCGGCGCTGCTCATACGCGGGAAGCGACGAGGAATAGCAAAGCGTCTGTCGCATCTGGATGGTACTCGCAAGGAACTCGCCGCGCGAATGGGCGATATCGATGACTACATGAACTGGTTCGAAGCTACGCAGATGGGAAATCAGAGCGGGGCTTTCAGCGATTACCTCAAAGCGGCGAACAAATCGCAGGTCTCCGCGCCAAGGCGACGCGACCCGCTCTCAGTGTATCTCGATGCGCTGGAAGACCAGATCGAGACTTCCGGGCTGGAGTGACGGACTATTGGAGTGTCGGGGATTTGTGCTTTTTCCATCACTCCATTACTCCATCATTCCAGCAACGCGCGGCAGTTGCCGGTTCCGAGTTTGGCGATTATGCTTGGAGGCGCGTTTAAGACGCGCCTTTTTCATCCCATGCAAAAAATTGGATTTACTGAAGCTCTTGATTCCATTGTGAGGAGCGACCCGCGCTACGAACGGGACGCATACATTTTTCTGCGTGACGCGCTCGATTTCACGACAAAACAGCAGAAGAAAGCGAAAGGCACCAGCATCCGCCATGTGTCTGGGCCCGAGCTACTGGAAGGCTTGCGACAGTACGCGCTCAAGGAATTCGGGCCGATGGTCATGACGGTTTTCGATAGCTGGGGCATTCACTCATCCGAGGACATTGGAAACATGGTTTTTAATCTGATCGGCGCCGGGATATTCGGAAAAACCGAGAAGGATTCGATCGAAGATTTCAGGAATGTTTATGATTTCCAAGAGGTTTTCGTGAAGCCGTTCGCACCTGAAAAACCAGCGGTGACGAGGGCACGGGCGGAATTGCCAGCGCCTAAGCCTGCTGCATCGAGAAAGTGATCAGCAATCACTGATCGCTGAGGACGCCGTCGCCGTCACTTCAATGCCTCGCTTACCACTGGCAAAGTTTTCCTCAACGGTTCTATTATTTATGATGGTCAATCTCAAAGCTGCTACGACTGTACCCTCGCCTGTCATCACTTTTCCGCCGAGCTCGGCCCACAAATGGATTTTGCCTAACGGGCTGACGATCATTGTCCAGGAAGATCGTAGTGCCCCGGTAGCCAGCGTGCAGGCGTGGTGCGCCACGGGAAGCATCGATGAGGACCAGCATCTCGGAGCGGGGTTGTCTCACATTCTCGAGCACATGCTCTTCAAGGGGACGAAAACGCGAGGCAAAAATGAGATCGCGCAGAAAATTCAGGACGTGGGTGGTTACATCAACGCGTACACATCGTTCGATCGCACGGTCTTTTGGATCGACGTTCCGAAAGATGGGGTTGTTACCGCGCTCGATATTTTGGCCGATGCGATGATGAATTCGACTTTGCCGCCGGAGGAATACCAGAAGGAGCAGGAAGTGATCCGGCGCGAGTTCGCCATGGGCATGGATGATCCCGATCGCATGGCGGGGCTACTCCTTTTTTCAACCGCGTATCAGGTACACCCCTATCGATTCCCGGTCATCGGCGAGATCGAAATCTACAACCAGCTCACCCAGGAGCAGGTGATGCAGTATTACAAAACGCGCTACGTCCCCAACAATCTCACCTTCATTGTAGTCGGCGATGTCGATGCAGAAAAAGTGCGCCAACAGCTCGCCGACTTGTTCAAGGCGTACCCGGAAAAATCACTGCAGCCGGTATTCATTCCTGCGGAACCACCGCAACTCGGCCGGCGCGAAGTGCATCAGGAATTTGCCACGGAGTTGACGCATCTCTCACTGGCATGGCACATCCCGGCGGTCACGAACCCAGACGTACCCGCGCTTGATCTGCTCTCAACGATTCTCGGTGAGGGGCGCAGCTCGCGTCTGTACCGGCGCGTTCGCGAAGAGGCTGGTCTCGCGTTTCGCATATCGGCATTTTCCTACACGCCGGGGGATCCAGGTTTGTTCGGCATAGATGCTACGGTCGATCCAAAGAAACGCGAAGCAGCTGAGCAACTGGCCCTGCACATTGTTGACGATGTGAAACACGCCGGCGTCACTGCGGATGAACTTGCCAAGGCAAAAAAAATCATGCTCAGTCATCACCTGGGCGCGCTTACGACCATGCGGGGTCAGGCGTCGGACATCGGGTCAAACTGGTTGCTCACGCGTAATCTGAATTTTAGCCGCGATTATCTTGACGCTGTCCAAAAAGTGTCGCTCGACGAAATCAAGCGCGTCGCCGCGCAATACCTGACAGAAAACAATCTGGCGGTTATCTCGTTGAATCCAAAAGGTTCGCTCGCCACCAAAACTGAGGGTCCGAAGGTCGCTACCGCCGGCGAGATCCAGAAATTTGAATTATCGAACGGATTGCGTCTTCTGGTTCGCGAAGATCCTCGCTTGCCACTTGTGGCAATGGGCGCTGCTTTTCGCGGCGGTCTTCTTGCGGAGAGGCCCCAGGACAATGGTATCACGCATTTGATGGCGAAGGTGCTGCTGAAAGGAACCAAGACGCGCACCGCTGAGCAGATCGCCAACGAGATCGAGGCGGTAGGTGGTTCCATTTCGAGCGAGTCGGGCAACAACAGCTTTGGAGTATCGGTCGATGTCATGAGGCCTGACTTGAAACTAGGCGTGGACTTGCTCTCGGACGTGTTACTGAACGCCACCATGCCGGAGAAGGCGATCGCGCGCGAAAAAGAGATCCAGATCGCCGCGATCCAACAGGAGGAAGAACAACTGACGGCCGTCGCCCGCAACATCATGCGGCAGGCGCTTTTTCCGCAGCATCCTTACGCGCTGCGCGGCAATGGTTCGGTTGAATCCGTTAAAGGCTTAACGCAAAAGGATCTCATCGAATTTCGTGATCGTTATGTGGTCGCGAAGAACGGAGTGATTTACGTCTTTGGAGATGTTAAAGCAGCTGAGGTGAAGCAGCTCGTCGAGCAAGCGCTCGGCAAGATGAAGCCTGGCGCGCTTGCGCTGACTGACGCAAAGCCGTCCATGCCGCTGGAAAAACCGGAGACCGTTGAAAGCCGCAAAGACAAAGCGCAAGGCGTGATCATGGTTGGATTTCGGGGCGCGAGTTTGTCGAGTCCGGACCGGTACGCGCTGGAATTGATCGATGAAGCGAGCAGCGATCTCGGATCGCGTTTCTTCATTCGCATTCGCGAGCAAATGGGCTTGGCCTATTATGTCGGCGCAAGCCAGATGCAAGGCCTGGTGCCAGGTCTCTTCGCATTTTATCTCGGTACCGACCCGCAAAAAATTGAGAAGGTAAAGACCGAGTTGCTTGATGAAATTCACAAGCTCGCAAACGAGGGATTAACCCCTGAAGAATTGGCGCGAGCGAAGAAGAAACTGATTGGGCAACAAGAGATCGCCAATCAAAGCAACGACGCTTTCGGTTATCATTGCGCGCTGGACGAGCTATACGGACTCGGATTTGATTATTACAAGCAACTTGAGCATGATGTGAACGCGGTAACGCTCGAGGATATTAAACGAGTGGCTGCGAAATATTTTCGCGATCAACCGTATGTTTTGGCAACGGTGCGACCGCCAGACGGTTCCGCAGCTGCGAAACAGAAGTGAGCCATGGCTGAAGTCCAGAAAACCACGTTGAGCGGCGAGCTTTCGCAGCGCTTCATTGAATTTGTCGTGATGCACGCGCAAAACGCCGCGCTGTTCCTCGGCCAAATTCCAAATCCAAGAACCGGTGAAGCGGAAGTGAATCTGGACCTGGCCAGAATGTTCATCGATCAACTCGCCATGATTCAGGAAAAAACGCGCGGCAACCTGACCAGCGAAGAGGCAAAAGTGTTGAGTAACGCGCTGTCCAATTTGCAAATGGCATATGTGGAAGCATCGGGTGGCGCGCGACCCCAAGGGGCGCCTCAGCCTGAAGCGCCGGAGGCCGCGCCAGCACCAGCGGCAGCTGAGCAAGCAGCAAGATCGGAGTCCGAACCGTCAGCACCGACCAAGTCGGCTGAGCCCGAGACCGAATCGCGAAAGAAATTCACCAAAAGCTACGGGCCGTAAGGCATCATCAATCTTTAGCAAACGCAAAGGTGGAACGCATCGTCTCACGATCACGAACTTTTTCCTTCTGTGTGGGAATCATTAACGTGATCGAATCTCCGCAAAGTCCGTTTCGGTGTAATATCGAAACGAACACGTTCGCCACGGCGAATCCGTCCCGTGGGGAAGAGAAGCGGTGCGCTACCCTAACGTCTGCTCTGACGCTCAGCGGGAGTCGCGCTTGGACGCGATCGTGTTCTCGCGGTTTTACGCACGGTGACGGTTCCCTGGGCAGGAGCGGGAGTCGGTGATGCTTCGGCGTACTTTTTTGTACTTGGCCAGATTAAGCGCCACGGCTGAGTTTTGATTGTCTCGCTGAATTCCTTGATGTTTTGCCCGGCTGGCTCGAGCTCAGTCGTCGCAACTTTTAGTTTCTCTGACGAGTTTCGCAGGTTTCGCAGCGTGACCTCGATGTTGTCGTTCTCTGTGAGACTGGTGCTGATCTTTTCGATGTTGGTAAGCGAATGTGAAAGCGCGCTGTCGGGCGCGGTCAGATCGGAAAGATGTTGGCCGAAGGTCTTGAACTGTCCGAGCGCAAGTGTGAGTTCGGAGTTTTCGTCCGTGAGACGATTAAGGTTTTGCGCGGTCTGCTGAAGATCTTTCATCGTGTTTGTCGCTTCAGCTGCGACCGGTTTGATCACTTCGAGCATTTTTGCTGCGGCTTCGCCCAGATCGGGTGTGCGTTCGCCGGCGTATATTTCACCATCTTTCGCACGGCCGGAATCACTGGTGCCTTGGGTGAAATCGATGGCCAGGTCTCCCAGCAAGCCAAGCTGCAACATTCGCACCTTGGCGTCCCTATACACCTTCGCGCTTTTGTCCACCTGTACATCAACGCGCACCTCGAATCGCGGTTTCCACGGCGTTGCTGATGGGGTTGGACTTGGATTTGCTTCAGACCGATGAATTGCCGCTTCTGCTGCTTCCGCCTGTTTTTCTTCCTCCGGCGTCACCGGCGAGAATAATTTCTGGACCTGTCCAATCTTTCGACCGGCCAGCATTACTGGGGCGCCTTGTTTAAGTCCGGCCGCGTTATCGAAGTAAATCTGGTAAGTCACCAGCGGCCGGAACAACCCTGGTGAGCCGAGCAAAACGAGAAGGAAAGCGACCACCGCGATCGTGCCGATCACGAGCAGACCAGTCAGAATTTCATCTTTTTGTAATTGCATCGAGACTGCCTTCCAGAATTGGACCTTCAGTGCTCCCGCTCACGAACTGCGCGACCGCTGGATTTTTGGAGTGCTTGAATTCTTCGGGTTTGGCTTCTTCAATGATCGTTCCCTGGTACAACATAGCCATTCGCGTGGCGATGCGAAAGGCGCTGTCCATTTCGTGGGTGGCGGTAATGGATGTGACCTTCGATTTCTCGCTTAGGCTGATGATTAATTCGTCGATCACCGACGCAATGACCGGGTCGAGGCCGGCCGAGGGCTCGTCCAATAGAAGCAATTCGGGATTGAGCACGAGCGCGCGCGCCAGCGCAACCCGCTTTCGCATTCCACCACTGAGCTCCTCCGGCAACAGCTCCTTGGAATCGCCCATGCCAACGAGCTCGAGTTTTTCATCGACAATCTCGTCAATCTCACTTCGCGATTTGTCGGTCAGCTCTTCCAGCGGCAGCGCAACGTTGTCGCGCACATTGCGCGAACTCAGCAGCGCTGAATACTGAAAGACCATGCCAATGTGCTGTCGCACCCGTTGAAGTTTCCGCCTGGACAGGCGCGTGATTTCAAATTGCTTGAAAAAAATCGAACCGGAATCGGGCCGCAGGGTGCCGAGAATCAATCGCAAAATCGTGCTCTTGCCACTGCCGCTCTGGCCCATGATCACCAAACGTTCCCGCGGCTCGACTTTGAGTGAAACACCGTCGAGCACTTTTTTTTCCTCGAACCGCATGTGCACATCGCGCAGTTCGACCATCTGCAGCGGGGTGCTCACGTCGGATAGAACGTAGTGTAAACGACGTTGTACAGCGTATCGAAACCGATCACTGCAGTGATTGCAGTAACAACGCTGGACGTCGTCGACGTACCCACTCCAGCGGCGCCGCCTTTCACTGTCAGTCCCCGGTAGCAGGCAATCGCGGCGATCAGCAGACCGAAGAGAAAGCTCTTCAAAATGCCGGTAATAATGTCGCGGATTAGCAATGAATCTTTCACGAGGTCGAAAAAATAAGGAAAGGCAATACTGAAATAGGCTTTGCAGACCAGGCTGCTGGCGAATATGGCCGCGATGTTCGAAACCGTGGAGAGACACGGCATCAGTAAGACCAGGGCGAGCATTCGCGGCGCAACTAGGAAGCGCAACGGCCCGATGCCCATGGCCTCGATCGCCTCGACTTCTTCGGAAACCTGCATGGTGCCGAGCTCCGCTGTAAACGCCGCGCCGATGCGCGCTGCGATCATGATGCCGGTGAGCAAGGGCCCAAGCTCGCGCGTAAAAGCAATTGCAACCAGACCGGGAATCAGCCGCTCCGTTCCGAAACGTTGCAACTGGTAGCCGGTCAACAGCGCCATCGTGAGGCCAAGAAAAAAGGAAACCAGTCCCACGAGCGGCACTGAATCGACACCGACACGTTCAGTGTGGCGAAAAAAACTGGCGGCACGAAACGGGAGGCGCCCATGCTGAATCCGCTCGAACATTTCTTCGAACGTGTTCACAATCAACCAGAACACGCTGCCTACCTCGCGAAGAAAATAGCGCGTGACATGGCCAACTCCCTCGGCAATTACAACGGGCGGCGGTTCAGCGTTCGCCATGGACGAGAAGTTGCCTCACTTCGCCTTTGGGAAAAGCGCAAAGTTCGGCGCGCGAAAACGATGCGAGGATGGGTTCGCACTCCAAAGCAGTTCGCATGCGAGACCTGCAGGAAAACCTGTAATGTTTTCGCTGGCAGCTTTGGGAGTGCGTGCGCGTCCCGCGCCGTTTTGATTTGATGCGAATATCAATGAGATCGAACGGTTACTCGACCTAGCGTAGCGGTATCGGATATGAAACGCCTTTCAATAACGAATTGCTTCTTTGCCATCGTGCTATTTAGTGCGGGGGCGCTGGCGGCGGCTCCAGAGCAATCACCTCCGGTGGGGGTTTCTAGCGAACGAAACCCAGATCATCAACCAAACATGGAAACGAAGAAAGTTGGACTCGCGATCCACGGCGGCGCCGGCACTATCGAGCGAAACAATATGACGCCGGAACGCGAGCGCGAATATCGCGCCGGGCTGGAACGCGCACTCACGGCTGGTTACGAAATTCTCAAGCGCGGCGGCTCAAGTCTCGACGCGACGGAAACCGCTGTGCGCGTGCTTGAAGACGATCAACATTTTAACGCCGGCAAGGGTTCCGTGTTCACAAGCGCCGGGACGAACGAGATGGACGCGGCGATCATGAACGGGAAAACGCTCGCTGCAGGCGCGGTCGCTTCTTTGAAGCACATCAAAAATCCCATCAGCCTTGCCCGGTTAGTGATGGAAAAATCCGGACACGTGATGATGGATAGCGAAGGCGCAGAAGCGTTCGCGCAGGAGAATGGAATTGAGCTGGTGGACCAGAAATATTTTTTTACCCAGGACCGCTGGGATGCTTTGCAGAAGATCAAGGCTGCTGAAAAAAGTCGCACGAGCGGCGTCGGAAAGGCGTTTCTGATTACGGATCAAGATCGGCACGGCACCGTGGGAGCAGTAGCGTTGGATCAAAACGGGAATCTTGCCGCAGCGACTTCAACCGGCGGCACAACCAACAAGCGGCCGGGACGCGTTGGCGATACACCGGTCATCGGCGCGGGCACTTACGCAAACAATGCCACATGCGCAGTTTCCGCGACCGGCGACGGTGAATATTTTATCCGCGCAACAGTTGGGCGCGATGTTTCGGCGTTGATGGAATACCGCGGGATGCCTGTCAAGGACGCTGCGCAGGCCACTTTGGACAAGGTCGCGAAACTTGGCGGCACGGGCGGACTGATCGCAATCGATCATCAGGGCAACATTGCTTTGCCGTTCAACACAGCTGGGATGTATCGCGGCTATGTCGATCCAAACGGCAAGTTCGTGATCGAAATTTACAAGTGAAGAGCGCCGCCACGCTGAGCGTTTTCGAGGAGCGTCATCCTGAGCGAAGCGCAGCGGAGTCGAAGGACCCCGTGGCAGTATCCTCGGTCATGCTGCGGGATTCCTCGACTTCGCTCGGAATGACAAAGTGATGCTTCCACCCTTTTCCGTCGTTATTCCCTGTTTCAATGAAGCGGCGCGCATTGGAGAGACGCTTCGCCTCACGCTCGATTATCTCACGGTCAATGCGCCAGAGAGTGAATTGATCGTCGTGAATGACGGATCAACTGATGAGACTGCGGCAATTGCGCGTGAAAGATTGAAAGGTGCCAAGATCCAGACGCGCTTGCTCGAGAATTTTCCAAATCGCGGCAAAGGCGCCGCGGTTCGTTCCGGATTACTTGCCGCACAAAAGCCGATCGGCCTGTTTTTTGATGCCGATCTTTCCACGCCGCTGGGAGAGACGCCGAAATTGATCGAGCCGATTGCAAATGGCGAGATCGACATAGCATTAGGGTCGCGCGCGCTGGATCGCGGCTTGATTGGCATCCATCAGCCGTGGCGACGCGAGCAGGCTGGCCGCGCGTTCAACTTGATCGTGCGTCTCGCGACTGGGCTGCCGTTTTGGGATACGCAATGCGGGTTCAAAGCTTTTCGTCTCGATGTGTGCCGCCCAATTCTGGAGGCCGCCCGCCTCGACGGGTTCGCCTTCGATGTCGAACTGCTTTATCTCGCGCGGCGTGCCGAATTGCGAATCCGGGAAATTCCGGTGCGCTGGAATCACGCCGAGGGAAGCAAAGTTCAGTTTTTCAAGGATAGCTTGCAAATGTTGCGCGAGGTGATCGCGCTGAGAGCGGGCGCGTAATGTCTCCACTGGACTGGGCCGCGTTCCAAAGGTGGAACGCGCTGTCCTCAACGGCGTTGACAACGACGCGGCTTGTCACCGGACTTTGTGTGCAACACGCCATGAAACGGATTACTGCGCCTTTGCGGCTGAGATCGTCTTCAGGAAAGGCCGATCCACCTCGGAAGGATTCGCGAGAACTTTTCTTTCTCGCGTCGGCACCTAAATTAATTGCTCCACTCTTGCCTTTATGCAGTCCTTCCGATTTCATCCCGCGGTCGCGCAGTGGTTCGAGCAGACGTTTGGGTCACCGACAGAGCCGCAACTGCGCGGCTGGCCGGCAATCCAATCCGGCCGGCACGTACTGATTTCTGCGCCGACCGGTTCCGGCAAAACGCTCGCGGCGTTCCTTGCTTCTCTGGATGCGTTGTTCCGAGAAGGCGTACAGGCCGATTTGCCCAATGAAACGCAAGTCGTTTACGTGTCGCCGCTCAAAGCGTTGAGCAACGATATCCGGAAGAATCTGCAAGAACCGCTCGCCGGAATTCGTGCATTGTTGCACGAAACAAATGGCCGCGAGATCGATGTGCGCGCCGAAGTTCGCACCGGCGATACAACCGCCGCGCAACGGCAGGCGCTGATAAAAAAGCCGCCGCACATCCTTGTTACCACACCGGAATCCCTCTATCTGCTGCTCACCTCCGATTCGGGCCGGCGCATGCTGGCTACGACGCGGACGCTCATCATGGATGAGATTCACGCTGTGGTGGATGACCGGCGCGGCGCGCATCTCGCTCTGAGCGTCGAGCGTTTGGCTGCGTTAACGAAATCTGCCTCAGGCGGACCGCTCCAGCGAGTCGGTTTGTCCGCGACACAAAAACCAATCGAGGAAGTTGCGCGTTTCTTAGTCGGCGCGCATGCAGTGGATGCCGCCGGCAGTCCGGATTGCGAAATCATCGACATCGGTCATCGCCGAGAATTGGATCTGGCGATCGAACTTCCGAAGTCGCCGCTTGAGGCGGTGATGTCGAATGAAGTTTGGGAGGAAATCTATCATCGCCTCGCGGAGTTGATCCAAGCGCACCGGACCAGTTTGGTTTTCGTGAACACGCGCCGAATGGCCGAACGCGTGACCCACCATCTGAGCGAACTGCTCGGCGCGGAGGCGGTGACGTCGCATCATGGAAGTCTTTCTGCGAAGCTGCGCCTGGATGCGGAAGATCGATTGAAGCGAGGCGAACTGAAGGCGCTCGTTGCCACAGCTTCCCTTGAGTTGGGCATCGATATCGGGTCGGTCGATCTCGTTTGTCAGCTCGACACGACGCGATCCATCGCCAGCCTGCTGCAGCGCGTCGGGCGTGCCGAGCATAAGCGCGGTGGTTTGCCAAAGGGCCGTGTCTTTCCATTGAGCCGTGATGAACTAGTCGAATGCGCCGCATTACTGCGTTGTGTTCGTCGCGGCGAGCTTGATCGCCTCAGCATTCCGGAAAAACCGCTGGATGTCCTGGCACAGCAAATTGTCGCCGCGGTGTCTACCGAGGATTGGGATGAAAATGAATTCTTCAACCTGGTCCGTTCATCCTGGCCGTATCGCAAGCTCACTCGCGAAGAATTCGACAGCGTAGTGAAAATGCTCGCTGAAGGGTTCAGCACCAAGCGCGGCCGGCGCTCGGCGCTGATTCATCATGATGCAGTCAATCATCGTTTGCGTGGGCGACGCGGTGCACGGCTCGTTGCTCTTACGTCCGGTGGCGCAATTCCCGACAATGCAGATTATCGTGTGGTGCTCGATCCGTCGGAAACTTTCCTCGGCACAGTGAACGAGGATTTCGCGGTTGAAAGTTTGGCCGGCGATATTTTTCAGTTGGGCAATGCGTCGTGGCGAATTCTGCGGATCAACTCCGGCGTCGTTCGCGTGGAAGATGCAAAAGGCCAACCGCCGGGAATTCCATTCTGGGTAGGCGAAGCTCCGGCGCGCACCTCGGAATTGTCGCAGGCCGTATCCGATTTGAGGATGGAAATCGAAACGCTGCTTATCGGTGGAAAAACCCCCAGTGAGTGGTTGGTCAACGAAACGCGGTTACCGGATGAAGCGGCTGAACAGATTAGCGACTACTTCGCGGACACTTATCGGTCGCTCGGGGCAATTCCTTCGCAACAAACGTTGGTGATGGAACGCTTTTTCGATGAATCGGGCGGGATGCAGCTTGTTCTTCACTCGTCATTCGGCAATCGGATCAATCGCGCATGGGGACTGGCGCTGCGAAAACGTTTTTGTCGTTCGTTCAATTTCGAGCTCCAGGCGGCAGCCACAGACGACGCGATCGTGATATCGCTCGGCACACAGCATTCGTTTCCGCTCGAGGAAGTTTTTCGTTATCTGAATGCCAAAACGGTGCGCGACCTGCTGGTCCAAGCCTTACTCGACGCGCCGATGTTCACGATTCGCTGGCGCTGGAATGCGACGCGTTCACTTGCGGTGCCTCGGTTTCGTGGCGGCGCAAAAATCGCGGCGCCACTGCAGCGCATGGAGTCGGAAAATCTTTTGGCAGCAGTTTTCCCGGATCAGCTCGCTTGTCTGGAACACATCGTGGGCGACCGCGAAATTCCGAACCATCCGTTGGTGAAGCAGACGATCGACGATTGTTTGACTGAAGCCATGGACATCGATGGGTTGGAAGGGGTGTTACGGAAGATCGAACGGGGTGAGATTCGCTGTATCGCGCGCGATTTGCCGGAACCCTCACCGCTCGCTGCCGAGATTTTGAACGCGCGCCCCTATGCCTTTCTGGATAATGCGCCTTTGGAGGAACGCCGCACCCAGGCGGTGTACACGCGTCGGGCCTCCGAACGTAATGGAAGCCATGAACTTGGAATTCTCGACGCGGCGGCGATTGAGAAGGTGCAGAAGGAAGCATGGCCCGAAGCAACCAACGCGAATGAGTTGCATGATGTGTTGATGTTGCTCGGCGTGATGACGCCGGAGGAGCTTCAGCGAACGTCGGACGGCGAGAATGCGGAACAGTTCTTGTCAGTACTGACAACTGAAAACCGGGCGACGCGGTTGATTCTTCCCTCGCAATGGCTGGATGATCGCAATGTTTTGGAGTGCGGTCCCGATCGCTCCGGACCGCTTTCAAGTGTAAACGGCGATTCCGAAAAGCGCCGGAGCACCGGCGCGCTCTCCCGCAGTCGCGGGACTGGTGCGACCAAAACATTCTGGATCGCAGCGGAGGGGTTGCCAATGATTCAACCGATTTACCCCAACGCGCGCGTTGAGCCTGAATTGATTGTTCCCGGCTCGGTACGAGGAAAGACATGGGAGCGCGCAGACGCCATTCGCGAAGTGGTTCGCGGGCGAATGGAAGTTTGCGGTCCGATCACTGTTGGTGAGCTGTCAGACACATTGATATTGCCAGGATCAGAGATCGACGCGGCACTACTGGCGCTCGAAGGGGAAGGGTTTGTTTTGCGCGGTAAATTTCGCCCGCACGCAACGGAACAGGAATGGTGCGATCGGCGATTACTGGCGCGAATTCATCGGCTCACGATCGATCGTTTGCGCGCGGAGATTCAGCCGGTTTCACAGCAGGATTTTTATCGCTTTCTGTTCGCATGGCAGCGTGCTGACCAAGAACACCGCGTCGAAGGCCTGGAAGGTTTGCAATCTGTTCTTGAACAACTCGATGGGTGCGAGCTGCCGTTGGCCGCGTGGGAGTCTGCTGTCCTCGCCGCGCGCGTTGCCGACTACGACCCCGAATGGCTTGATCGCCTTTGTTTTTCCGGCCGGATTGGCTGGGGACGCTTGAGCGCGCCGCAAAATCCAAGCGCGCGCACGAGCGCTCCGTTGCGAACCAGCCCCATTGCACTTTATCAACGCGAGAACCTCCAGCACTGGCTGGTACTGACCCGCGCGAATTCGGAGATCGAACTTTCCGTCGGCGGTCGAACTTTGTTCGATACACTCGCAGCGGGCGGGGCGCTGTTCTTCAGCGAACTGGTGCGCTGCAGCGGGCTGCTGCCTTCTCAAGTTGAAGAAGCGTTGTCGCAACTTGCCGCACTCGGCCTGGTGACTTCGGATAGCTTCGATGGATTGCGAGCTCTTCTGGTGCCGTCAAATAGACGTCCCACGTTTGCTAGAAACGTTGGGAAACGGCGACGCAAAACGAATCTTGCCAGCATCGAATTTGCCGGACGTTGGTCGTTGCTGAGAACCGACTTTGCTTCGCAACCATCAGGAAATGGAGCGGCAAGTTCCGCGCGCGACGCCGCCATCGAACAATTTGCGCGGGTGTTTCTGTATCGGTATGGCGTGGTCTTTCGGCGCTTGCTCGAGCGCGAGAGTTTCCCGGTTACTTGGTACGAGCTGGGGCGAATTTATCGTCGCTGGGAAGCGCGCGGCGAGATTCGGGGCGGCTATTTTGTGGGAGGAGTTAGCGGCGAACAATTTGCTCTCCCTGGGGCCATCGGCCTGTTGCGTTCCATCCGCAAGGCGCCCCCAGATGGCGAACTGATTGCGCTGAGTGCAGCCGATCCGCTGAATTTGCAAGGCGTTCTGACGCCGGGGCCGCGAATTGCCGCGCTGACAGCAAATCGCATTTTATTTTTGGACGGATTACCAATCGCGGCGCTGGAGGCAGGCGAGATCCGCAAATTCGCCACGGCGAATCCATCTGGTGGCGGACTCGCTGATGCATCGGTGTCTGATTTGCAAATCGAGACCGCCCTTAAAGTCGGAAAACTGCGGCCATCCTTGCGACCGTATTATAAGTGACCGCCATCGGTCATTCCGAGCGAAGTCGAGGAATCCCGCTGCAGAGCTGTCTGGCAGTTCCGCGGGATCCTTCGACTCCGCTTCGCTTCGCTCAGAATGACGAGCGACCAAGCGCTCGCTTATTTCTTAACGACCTCGACATTCTCGATCATGGCAATGCCACCGCGCTCTGCCAGCTTGCCCTTGACCGTGATCGTTTTGCCGCAGTACTCGGCGAGTTGCTCGTTGATTGGCTTATGTTCGCCAACTACGAGATATGCTTTTCCTTCGCTGACGATACCGACTGGTCCACCACTCTTGATGCACTTCGCCCCGCAGGACTGGCCATGTTTTTCGCCGACCGCGTTATGATCGACGTAGCACATCATATCCACCACTTCGCCGGTCACTTCTTTTGAGGCGGCGTCGTCACTGCCATGCTCGTGTTCCTGCGCGATCGCCAGTGGCGCGGACGCCAGAGCTGCGATGAAAGTCGCAGTCACTGCAACTCTCAAGACAGTAGGTTTATTGCTTATTGAATTAAACATAAGAGAAATGTGGACTGCTCGGCGCGTCGGTCAACGGTGCGGAGGGATCAACAGGACCGTTCGTTTCGGTGCGCTCGGCGGTCGCGCCCTACGTTTGTTTCTCGATCAGGTCCGCAAATTGATCGAAAAAGTACGATGCATCATGCGGGCCGGGCGCGGCTTCGGGATGATATTGCACACTGAAGATCGGCAGTTCCTTGTGCCGCATTCCCTCCACGGTGCCATCGTTCAAATTGATGTGCGTTACTTCCACATTTGACGGCAGCGACTTCGGATCGACGGCGAACCCATGATTTTGCGCTGTGATAGCCACTTTGCCGGTGCTCAAATCTTTTACCGGCTGATTCGCGCCATGGTGCCCAAATTTTAATTTGTAAGTCGATCCGCCAAACGCGAACGCAAGAATCTGATGGCCAAGACAAATCCCGAAGATCGGCTTTTTCCCCATCAAATTGCGCGTTGCCTTGTGCGCGTACGGGAGAGCCGCGGGATCGCCGGGTCCGTTAGAAAGAAAAATGCCATCGGGGCTTAGCGCGAGCACTTCGTCTGCAGTTGTAGTTGCTGGCACAACCGTGACGCGAAAACCTTTCTGCCGCAGCAGCCGCAGAATATTCTCTTTGATTCCATAATCGTAGGCGACGACGCGAAACCGGGCAGGTGGAAGGATGGGTTTGATTCCACCGTTACTGGATCCGATTGACCACGGTTCACTCAGCTTGTCCTCGGGGTCCCATTGATAAATTTCGCGCGCCGAAACTTCGCGAACGTAATCCATGCCGATAACCCCCTCGCCTTTGATGGCTTCCTCCGCCGCTTCTTCCGGCGAAATCTCTTTCGTAGTCAAACAAGCTTTCATCGCGCCGCGGGTGCGCAGGTGCCGGGTCAGCGCCCGAGTATCAATTCCCTGCGCGCCGGGGATGTTCCATTTCTTTAAATATTCGTCGAGCGACATTTCCGAGCGCCAGTTGCTCGGGATTTCGCTTAGCTCTTCGATGACAAAGCCGCGTACGTGCGGCGACCGGCTTTCCTGATCGATTGCGTTCGTCCCGTAATTACCTATCAACGGATAAGTCATCGCCACGATCTGCCCGCGATAAGAAGGATCGGTCAACACTTCCTGATAACCGGTCATGGCGGTGTTGAAACAAACTTCGCCAATACAGGTGCCGGTTGCGCCAAAAGATTCGCCCTCGAAAAACCGACCGTCTTCGAGAGCTAACAGGGCGCGCATGTCACTGCGCACTGTCGATCTTCGCGCGCTATTTTCAAATCAGTTGAAACGCTGAATGCCCAAATCAAAAACCCGGATCGAAATCTCGATCCGGGTTTTTTGAAATGTTACCCCGCTGATGCCGTTTAGGCGGATCTCCCGTTCCCTTTTCGTAACGGGTGGATGACCGTCGCCGCAGCGTCTGACTTCCAATTAAGGCCTGCCATCTTCTCCGAGCGACTCAGCCTCCTTAGGTTAACCAAATATCGGTTCGGGAATCCCACCTGTAATCTCGAACATCGCAGGGTAAAGCGTGAAACCACCCGCGACTGATGAGAGCCGCTGGTTGAGAGTTGAGAGAAAAGCACTGGTTTTCTTCCCAACCCTCAACAAACGACTCTCAAACTATCAAAGAACTATTCCCGCAATTCTGCGCCGAGGTCGCTTCGCAATCGCTCGCGAATTTTCGCATGCGCTGCATTCACTTCCTCGCTTGTCAGTGTGCGACTCTGGTCGCGATATGTCAATCGATATGCGAGCGACTTTTTTCCTTCACCGATTTCAGTGCCGGCGAAGAGATCAAAAAATTCAACTCGTTCTAACAACGGTTCCGTTGAATGGAAAATCACTTCCCGTATTTTTTCGTGGGTCAAATCTTCGGCAACAATCATCGCAATGTCGCGCGAGATAGCAGGAAATTTCCCAAGTTCGCGGAAAGTTGCGCGCGACCCCAAACCGCTAATCGGGAAATCAAGCGATACTTCGGCAACAAAGACGCCGCCAGATGCGTCGATTGTTGACGCGACCGAATTCGTTAGCTGGCCGGCGAGGCCAACCAGTTGATTACCCGCTGTGATTTCTACAGCCAGCGCAAAGTTGGCATGCTGGCGGCGACGAAAAGACAAATCGGTTCTTGCTAGTTCAATTGCGCCTTTTAGATCGAAGAAATCAACGCGGCGTTTTTCGTTCCGCCAATGAACTTCACTGCCAACGTTACCCCAAAGGAGAATAGCTATTCGTTTCTTTTCTGCGCCGCTAGATGGTTCGAAAACCCTACCTGTTTCAAAGATCGCGACGCGTTCCGCTCCCGCACGAATGTTGTGGTCAAGTACTCCTAGCAACCCCGGCAACAAGCTGGGGCGTAGTGCCACATGATCTTCGCTCAGTGGATTGCGTAACTCGATCGCATTTTCCCCAAACGCGAATCTTTCCCTGGGAAGCAACTTTGACGTCCGCACTTCAGTAAGACCAGCTGCAACCAGTCCTTCGCGCATTTGTAATTCCAAATCGTGCGCGCGGTCAGCCGCGCTCAAAGGCGTGAACCGGCTGCGATCCGTTCCCGGAATTCTCTCGGCGCCGTAAGCTCGCACGACTTCTTCGATAAGATCGACATCGCGTTGCAAATCGCGCCTGTAGCTTGGAATTTTCCATTTCGTTATTTTGGCCGCGCTGATTTTCTTCAAACCGAATCCGGTTAGAGCTTCGTCGACCGTTTTCGGTTTGATCGCGATCCCAACAACGCGATCACATTTCTCGTAGCGCAACGAAACATCGGCAGGGTTCGCTGGGAGGTTGCCGGCGACGTTGATTTCCTTAGCCGGAATTCCGGCCGCGATCTCTTGAATCAATTCGGTGGCCCGCTGCGATCCACGGAGCACCATTTCAGGATCGACGCCGCGCTCGAATCGGTAACTGGCATCGCTCGGTAGATTTAATTCGCGCGCGGTCCGACGAATACTCGCCGGCAAAAAGTAAGCAGCTTCCAGCAAGACATTCTTGGTTGACTCAGTCACGCCGGTTTCTTCGCCGCCCATTACGCCGCCGATTCCAACCGCGCGCTCTTGATCGGCGACAACACAATTGTCCGGCTTGAGCGAATAAGTCTTTCCATCGAGCGCGAGAAATTTCTCGCCGTCACGCGCGAGGCGCACATTGATGCCGCCCTTCAATTTGTCCGCGTCGAACGCGTGCGTCGGTTGTCCAAGCTCGAGCATCACGAAGTTTGAGATATCGACGATATTGTTGATCGAGCGAACCCCAACGCTCTCGATCTTCGCGCGCAACCATTCAGGACTCGGTCCGACCATTACGTTGTCGATCTTGCGCGCGGAGAAAAACGGACATTCGCGCGTCGCGGAGATCTTCACACGCTCGTCATCCCGAGCGAAGTCGAGGGATCCCGCAGCGTTACCCTCGGTTTTGCCACGGGATTCCTCGACTCCGCTTCGCTCCGCTCGGAATGACGTACCGGTCAGCGCCGCGATTTCGCGGGCGAGACCAAAATGGCTCAGCAGATCGCCACGGTTTGGTGTGATCTCGACATCGAGAATGGTATCGGACGGAAAAAGATCGCTAATCGGCGCGCCAACCTTTGCATCTGGCGACAAAATCAAAAGACCGGAGGCGTCTTCGCCTAGGCCGAGCTCGATTGGGCTGCAAAGCATTCCTTCCGATTCGACTCCGCGCAGTTTGCTTTTGCGAATTTCAGTTCCGTTCGGCAACTTTGCGCCCGGCAAGGCGAGCGGAACTTTGTCGCCGACTTTGTAATTTGTCGCCCCGCAAACGATTTGGCGTTTCGTGCCGCTGCCGTCGTCGACTTCGCAAACTGTGAGCCGATCAGCATTCGGATGGCGCGACGACGCGGTGATTTGCGAAACGATCACCTGCTCGACGTTCGCGCCGCGTGTCTCGATATTTTTGGTTTCAATGCCGGCGCGAGTCAGGACTTCGGCGATCTCTTCAGGATTCTTTGGAAGATCGACAAATTCGCGCGACCAATTGACGGAAAATTTCATGCGAATTGGCGGAGAAACCGCAAATCATTTTGCGCGAACAGGCGGATGTCGGGAATGTCGAACAGAATCATTGCCAGGCGATCCATGCCCAGACCGAACGCGTAGCCACTCCACCTTTCGGGATCGTAGGCTTTGTCACCACGCGCCTTGTTGACCGCTTCGAAAACGGCTGGATGGACCACGCCCGAGCCGGCGACTTCGATCCAGCGCTCGCCACCTTTGAGCGCTTTCGATTTCACATAAACCTCGAGACTCGGCTCGGTGAACGGGAAGAAGTGCGGACGAAATTGCACTTCGGTTCCCGAACCGAAAAGTTCGCGCATGAAAAACTCGAGGGCGCCTTTCAAATCGGCGACGCTTACGTTTTCATCAACATAAAGTCCTTCGATCTGGTGAAACTGCGGGCTGTGCGTGGCATCGAGTTCATCGCGACGATACGCAGCACCGGGAGCAATCACACGAATCGGCGGGGGCGCGGCTTGCATCGTTCGAATTTGCACGGTCGAAGTGTGGGTTCGCAGCAAACGTCCGTCTGGCAGATAAAATGTGTCCTGCTCGTTTCGCGCCGGATGTTCGGGCGGCGTGTTGAGCGCGTCGAAACAATGCCATTCGTCTTCAATGTCCGGGCCGTCCGCGAGCGCGAACCCCATTCGCCGAAAAATTTCGATAGAACGTTCCCACATCTGCGCGAGCGGGTGCAGCGCGCCGATTTCGTGCGGCGTTCCCGGCAGCGAGATGTCGATCTTGGCGAGGGCGCCCGATTCTTTTTCTGAGCGGAATTGTGCGTTGCGCGTTTCGATCGCGGCGGTGACGGTGTTGCGAACCTCGTTGAGTAGTTTGCCAATGACTGGCTTCTCTGCTTTGGCGAGCGCTTTCATCTGCTCACCCCACGCGGAAATGCTGCCACTCTTGCCGAGATACTTTACGCGTGCGGTCTCAAGCGCTTGTTCGTCAGCCGCAGTTTCGATTTCGCGCAGGGCATCATCGCGAAGCTGTTCGAGTGGATGCATGATAGAAGTTAAAATGTTCCAAAGTTACATAGTTACAAAAGGAGATGCGCCTTCTGTTTCTAACTTTGTAACGTTGTAACTCTTGTAACTTTTTAACTCGCGTGCCTACGCCGCCTTCTTGTTTTTCTTTTCCAGCGCGTCCTTCGCTTGATCGACAATCGACTTGAACGCGGTCTCATCCGCGACCGCCAAATCGGCAAGAATTTTGCGGTCCAGGCCGATGCCTGCGGCCTTCAATCCCTCCGCAAGACGACTGTAGGTCATTCCATTTGCGCGCGCAGCGGCGTTCAGGCGTTGAATCCAGAGATAGCGAAACGTGCGTTTACGCGTTTTACGGTCGCGATAGGCCCAATACTGGCCCTTCATGATGGCGTCCTTCGCGTAGCGGAAAAGTTTTGAACGGCGTCCGCGGTAACCCTTGGCTTTTTTTAAGATTCGTTTGCGTCGCGCCCGGCTTGCCGGGGCATTTGTAGCTCTTGGCATGGTTGTTTGCCCCGAATTGCTCCGGAGCTCCTCGTTCAGCGAGTCGTTTGTTCCACTATCGATCTTCGCGACCTCACTCGCTGATGCAGTCCCGTTGCGCGGAACCAGGTGCGCAGATCGTCTCGACGCGGCAGCGCCGAGCGACGAACAATAAGTAGCGAGTCGAGAATGACAACTGCTTTTCGCAAAGCCACACAGTTGCAGCGGCCCAAGCCTACGCTTTAACGCTTTGACATTTTAGTGCTAGATTCCGCCGGCATGCACTGGCTCGGGCGTCATCGATTCCTGGTCCTTGCTTTCATCTGCCTTTTTTGGACGGGCGCGATCTTTCTCGGTCATTTTTTCCCAGGTGTCCCATTTATTTCGGCGCCGTGGCGCGGTGAACAGAGCTTTGAGGATTTGCTTCGGCGAGAAGGCCGAAAGACCTTGGCGCCATCCGATTTTGTTTTCCTCGGAATCGATCAAAGCACATTACAATTGCCGCCGTTGAGCGCTGAAGAAATCGCGGGCAATCGCGCATTTCAGCTGATGACCGAGAAGCCATTCCCGTGGTCACGCGAAGTATGGGTGCTGTTGCTCGATCGGTTGTTCGCCGCGGGCGCGCGCGTGGTGATGTTCGACATGATCTTTAGTCCGCCCAATGATGGTGATCCAGCATTTCATTCTGCGCTTGATCGTTACCACGATAAGGTCGTGCTCGGCGCCAATTTCGACATGGCGAACTCGGCCCAAGTCGTCACGCCAAACAATACGCTGATTCCGCCGCCGCAATTGCAGGACGATCGCGTCGGGTTCGTGAATTTCTGGACCGATCCAATCGACGGAAAAATCCGCGCTGCGACTTATCGCGTGACTGACCGGCAACTCGCCGGTTTACCGCCGGACTCCAGCGAAGAAGTTTATCAATCTCTTTCGGCGCGCGCCCTGGCCAAGATCGGTCACGCGAATGATGTGCCGCACGATTTTCGTGGTCACATGATTCGTTTCACGTTGCCGGACGCGTTTGCGCCCCGACCGCTTTATGAGGTTTTTGATCCAAAGTTTTGGCACGCCAATTACGCCGACGGCGCGTTTTTCAAGGACAAGATTGTAATGGTCGGCTCGTCTGCGCAGGTGGAGCACGACTTCGTTGTTACGCCGATAAGCCCAACCACATTGGGTCCTGCGCTTCACTTGCAGGCAATGGCTGCGGCGATGAATCACGAATTTTTGCGGCCCACGCCGGCGAAAACCGGACTAGCACTCGTGGCCGTAGCGGGGCTCATGGCGTGGTCGGTCGCCGGCTTCCTGCGCCGGCCGTTACTTTGTCTTGGTGCACTCGTTGTAATTACGGGCGCATATCTCGGCGCCGCACGATTTCTGTACGACAAAACGGGATTGCTGCTTCTCACGGTTCCGGTGCTTTCCGCGCTGCTGTTAAGCGGATTATTTTCGCTCGGTTTGGAATACGCGATCGAGCGGCTCGAGAAATTGCGCACTCGGCGCACGCTTGAGCGTTATGTCTCGAAAAATTTAGTCAAAGAAGTCCTCGAAAATCCTGACAGCTATTACAGCTCACTTCGCGGAGTCCGCGTTCCTGCGGCGGTACTGTTCTCGGATTTGATTGGTTTCACCACGCTATCAGAAAAAGCCGATCCAGAGGCGCTAGTCTCGCAACTGAATGAGTATCTCAGCCGCATGACTTCCGTCGTCTTCAGTAATGGCGGGACGCTCGATAAATTTATCGGCGACGCGATCATGGCTGTGTGGGGAAACGTGCGCAGTTTTGGCATGGCGCAGGACGCGAGAAATTGCGCGCGTGCGGCGCTGGCGATGCGGCGGGAGCTGAGGCAGCTCAATCAAAAATGGCGCGAAGAGGGCCGCATGGGGCTCGGCATGGGCATCGGCATCAATCAAGGCGAAGTAGTCGTCGGCAATATTGGTTCGCACGAACGGATGGACCCCACGGTCATCGGCGACTCGGTTAATCTGGCGTCGCGGCTCGAGGGTCTCACGCGAATTTATGGCGTAGATATTCTCGTCGGCGCCTCGGCGGCTGAATTGGCGCGTGACGAGGTTCATCTTCGCTCGGTTGCCCGCGTACAGGTGAAAGGTAAAAGCAAACCGGTGGATGTGTTCACTTTCATTGGTCCACGAAACGAAGAGGTCGACCCAGAATTCTTGAAGTGGCTCGAAACGTACGAGGAGGGACTGGAGCTATTTCGGGCACGCGATTTTACTGAGGCCAAGATTCTGTTTTCTCGTTTTCTGGAATTTTATCCGAACGATTTACTGGCCAAGATGTATCTCAATCGCGCTCTCGAATACGAACAGGCCCCGCCGGATGAAGCGTGGGACGCGGTGGAGGTTTTTGAAAAGAAGTGATGGTCATCCTGAGCCGCGGAGACGATGAAGGATCTCACAAATGTGCACGACGTTAAGCGAATCGCGCGCAACGTTGTTAGAATGCGAGACCGTTTTTGTGAGGTCCCTCGCTTCGCTCGGGATGACACGCATTTTCGTTTCGCTGGCGAAATTCGCTATGCGGCGTAAAGAATCCGCGTGACGGAAGCGCCGAAGAAATTTCATTTCCTTGGGATTTGCGGCACGGCCATGGCGTCGGTAGCGGCAGCGCTCAAGGAGCGCGGATTCAAGATCACTGGATCGGACGAAAATGCGTATCCGCCGATGTCGACTTTCCTCCAGGAAAAGGGCGTCTCGTTAAAAGAGGGGTATCGCGCGGAAAATATCCCGGCCGATGCGGACGTGGTCGTGATCGGCAACGCGATGAAGCGTGGCAATCCGGAAGTGGAAGCCGTGCTGAACAGAAAGCTCCTTTACCTTTCGCTGCCGGAAGTGCTGAAAAATTATTTCTTGCGCGGCCGCCATAATCTCGTTGTTACCGGGACGCACGGTAAAACAACGACAACAGCGCTGCTCACCTGGATTATGGAAAAAGCCGGGCGCAAACCCGGTTACCTCATCGGCGGACTCCCGAAAAACTTTGGCCAGGGCGCGCGGCTGAATGATTCGAAGTATTTCGTGATCGAAGGCGACGAGTACGATTCAGCCTTTTTCGATAAGCGCTCGAAATTTATTCATTACCTGCCGGAGCTGCTGATCATTAACAACATCGAGTTTGATCACGCGGATATATTCAACGACCTCGATGAAATCAAGCTCAGCTTCCGGCGTTTGCTCAATATCGTTCCTCGAAACGGCATGGTGCTGGTGAATGGCGACGATGCCAATTGCGTCGAGGTGGCAAAAGATTGTCTTGCACAGTTGATTGAAGTGGGTTTCTCGAAGAATTGCGCGCAGCGAATCCGTGATGTCGCCTCTTCGGTTGAAGGTTCCAGATTCAAGCTTGGAGATGAGACGTTCGAGATTCCGCTCGTAGGCGAATTTAATGTGCACAACGCGGCGATGGCGGCGATGGCGGCGCGGTTTTACGATGTGCCGAAGGCGAAAATCGACAGCGCGTTTAAGACTTTTGCCGGGATCGCCCGACGGCAGGAAGTCCGCGGAGAAGCCCGAGGGGTGAAAGTGATCGACGATTTCGGTCATCATCCTACCGCGATCGCAAACACCTTGGAAGCATTGCGCCATCGCTATCGAAGAAATCGGCTGTGGGCTGTCTTCGAACCGCGCTCCAACACAACGCGTCGCGCAGTCTTTCAACAGCAGCTTCCCGACGCCTTAAAGTTGGCCGATGGAGTTTTCATTGCCCAGGTCGCCAAGCTGGAACAGATCCCTGAAGAAGAGCGACTAAATCCCGAAAGAGTTGTGGCTGCGATTGCCAAGGCGGGCCGTCCTGCGTTTTACGAGCAGAACGCCGATGCGATTGTGGATCGAATCGTTCCGATGCTGCGGCCAAATGATGTCGTGGCAGTCTTCAGCAACGGCGGGTTTGATAATATCCACGAGAAGCTGCTAACGCGTTTGTCATCCTGAGCCGCGCAGACGGCGAAGGATCTCACATTTCCTCGCGCGTTACTCCAATTTTGCTTGCATAAGGTGGCGCGTGCGGGAGGTCCCTCGCTTTGCTCGGGATGACACGCGTGATCCATTGAAGCGTTAAAGCGGACTTGCACCTGTCGAACTCCTCCGCGCGTTTACGCTTCAAACGGTTTAACGATTTAACGAGCCGGCATCGCCGCGCTTGTATGATCGTGCACAATTCGCCAGCCTTCTGGCAGGTGTTTGAAGACGAGCGTGAATCTCCCATGCGGCCGATCGTTTGCACGTTGCAACTTCCAACGTCCGAGCACGACCGCTGAATCAGAAGATAACGGCGTGATCTCGAGCTCGGAAAAAGCGAGTGTCCCCATCTTTGTGCGATCGGAATATTTTTTCCAGTAACGCTCGCGCACGGTTTCCCAGCCGCGCCTTACGGTGTCTTCCGAAATAAAGAGTGTTGATTTTGAGCGCGCATATCCGTTCATGAAACGATCGATATCGCCGCGATTCCAGGAGTCCTGTTGTGCGCGCAGGACCGATTGAATCTGGCCAACTGCGCTTGCGTCTTGTTTCGGCGCGGCCGAAACCGTCAACGTCATGAGGATACAAGAAGTAATCGCGAAGGCGCGTGCGCTCCACGGACTTGGAGGGCTGATCATTTGCAAGAATAGCAATCTTTTATAAGCTGTGTTTCCGCTGCGTCCAGTTCGAGCATGAAGAGGGATTTTTTCAAGGAAGCGAAAGAGTTTGACCGGTACTGTTAAATTAACTAGCATCGCACACCCACTTAAATAAGACCGTGTACCGGCTTTTCTTTATCGTGATGCTCGCGCTGGCCAGCGTAACGGCGGTCTCAGCTCAAGAGACCAATCCTGAGCTTCCCGCGCCCGCTGCTCAAGCGGCCAACCAGCCGCAATCTGCGCAGCCCGTTGTTCAAGCCGCCAACCCCGCGCCAGCAACGGCCCCCCCAGGCGCGCCTGCTATGGTTCGGCTCCAGTTCCCAAACAGCGACGTCGTCGATGTGCTGCACCTTTATGAACAGCTCACCGGCAAGAAGCTGGTGATGGATAATTTCGTGCAGGGGAAGGTGAACATTTTTATCGCCAAAGACGTATCGCGCGAAGAAGCCATCAAGATCATCGAAATGAGCATGTCCCTGAACGGAATCTCTCTCGTTCCGGCTGGCAAGGACTTAATCGACGTTGTGGGAGCCGGCCAAAATCCTCGGAAAGCGCCGGTACCAATTGTTTCCGATCTGGCGGACATCCCGGCGGGAAACCCAGTGATCAGCTTCCTGTTCCGATTGGAGTATGCGGATCCTCAGGAACTCCAACAAGTCTTGATGGCATATTTTCAGGGAAGCTCGGGGACGATCAACATTCTTGCCTTGCCGAAAGCATCCGCTCTTCTGGTGACGCAAAACGCCGACATCATCCGGCAGCTTGCCAGTGTGATTAACCAGGTGGACGTGGCGCCGGCGGAAGTGGTAAGTGAGTTTATCAAGCTCGACCGCGCCGACGCGAGCAAAGTCTGCGACATGCTCAAGGACATTTTCGAAAAGGGCACCGAATCGCCCACTCAGCCGGGTGTCCGCAGAGTGAACGTGCCAGCGCCGGTTCCGCAACCGCAGCAAGTTGAAGGTGCCGGATTGGGCGTGCTGTCCGAGGAAGCGATCATCGTGGGGAAAATCAAGCTTACTCCTGACGTGCGCACCAATCGAATCCACGTCGTGACGCGGCCGATCAACATGCCTTTCATCCGCGAACTAATTCATCAATTTGATGCCAACGTTGAGTTTGCGAAACCAGTCACGCGCTATTTGCAATACGTTTCCGCTGGTGACGTATTGCCGGTGCTGGTACAGGCGTTGACCGAACCGGGCACAGAGGGCGCTGGTGCGGTGCCCGGTGCTGGTGGACTACCAGGCGCGAGTCCGCAACCGCAGCGCGGTGCAAGTCCCTCCCCCTATGGCAGGGGGGGTGGTGCAGATCTGACCGGCACGACTGGCACTACTGGTCTCGGAGGTACTGCAGGCGGCACCACGCTGAACATTTCCGAGGAGCTCTCCACACAACCGGTAAACACCACACCGCAAGCCGTCACAATCGGAAACGCCAAGCTCATCGCCGATCAACGCGCCAATTCCATCATCGTCCTCGGAAATCGCGAAGTTGTGGTGAAGGTGGAAAAGATTCTGGATGAAATGGACGTCCAGGCACCCCAAGTCGCGCTGAGCACTGTCATTGGTCAATTGACGCTCAACAACAACGAGGAATTCGGGGTCGATTACTTCGCAAAGTACCACGACAGACTGGTGGGCGTGTCGCGTAATAACCAAGTATTTGGCGCAAACAATCCTACCGTTCCTGGCGGTTTTGAACCCTCCAAGCTGATTCAGTTCAGCAAAATCGCGAGGGATGTGGCTGCCGGGACCAACATTTATGTGGCAGCGGGCGACGCTTTTGCCGCCATAGTGCATGTGCTTGAAACCACCGGTAAGTTCAAAATCATTTCGCGGCCGACGATCTTCACAAGCAACAACAAGAAAGCCATCATCGCCTCAGGCCAGGAGATTCCCGTGCCGGTGAATACTCTGAGCAACGCCGCGACTGTCGGCACTGTCGCGTCAGTATCATCGAGCATCGAATACAAGAAGGTCGTGTTGCAACTCGAGGTCGTCCCGCTCATTAATTCCGAGAAAGTAGTGTCGCTCGATATTTTGCAAAAGCTCGACAGCCTTGTCCCGAACGGAGACGTACGCATCAGTGGCAATTTGGTCCCAACAATCGACACAAAGTATATCCGTACCAACGTTTCTGCTCAGAACGGATCGACCATTATCCTGGGCGGATTGATCGAGGACCAAAAGCAAAAGAATTACAATGGTATTCCTTATCTCTCGCGCATTCCACTCATCGGCGCAGCGTTCCGTAGCACAGCAAGTGGCAAGGTACGGCGGGAGCTAATCGTTCTTATGTGTCCGCAGGTGACCCTGACCAAGCTGGATTCTTATCGGTTGCGCCAAAAATGGGAGGACACCAATACACATTTTGGACCCGAACTAGACCAGGGCGAGTGCACGGATTGCCCCAAGACTGATCGAGGTAAACAGTTAGCTTTGCCACCGCCCGACATTCCCGAACCCAAAGATATGCGTTAACTTACTTCGATTTTATGAAACGAATAGCTCTCACATTAGCTCTTTGCCTCGGCGCAACCATCGCGCAAGCCGACGAGTACGACGTCGTCGATTTTGATATTTTCCGTTCAGTCGATCCGTTGGCACAGCGAGACGAGCACGGGCTGCTCCACCAAGGGAAAAATGTCAATGCCACCGACTTCGCACCACGCTACAAGTGGCGTTGGTGTTACTACTTCAAGGCTAACGAACAACTGATTGTGCAACCGGCCTATGTCGGTTCGATGCAAACCGCATTGCGTCGGCTGGGTTATTATTGCGGCCCCATCAACGGCGTCTTTACCCCAGAAGTAAGCGAAGCCATTGCGCGCCTGCAAAAGAATTCTTCCATGCGCGTCACCGGGACACTTACCGATTCCGTGCGGCGAGCGCTGCACATGCCCTGAGCGCCCAAGCAGGAGGTTTGCAATCCGCCCTTTTGAAACGGCGAACTAGAGATCGCCGCTCCTTGATTACGCGTTCTACGTGAAAGACCTTGCGAAACGGCCTAAATGGGTTTCATTCGAACGGCTTCCAATTCTGCGTTGTCGATTCTACTAAGCGCCGCGCGTCATGAATTCACCTGCCAGTCAATCATTGATTAATTTGCTGCTGGAAAGCGGCGTTCCTTCGACTGAAGAAGCGGCACAGCTGGCCGTGAACCTGAACGGTGGTTCGTGGGTGAGCCAGGTACTCGATTCCGGCAAGGTGGACGAGCAACGTTTCCTCGGTGCGATCGGCAATTTCTTCCGCGTGCCGGTAACGTCCATCGACGCGAAAAAAATCGACCGCGCGACTTTATCGGTTTTACCAAGCCGTTTTGTTTTTCAACATCACATTCTGCCTATCGAGGTGAAGGAAAATTCGGTGGTACTGGCGACATACGATCTTTTCAATTCCATGGGCCGCCAGCTCGCAGCGCAGCTTTTGAAGAAGCCGGCAGAATGGGTGCTGGTGCCGCGCGCACAAGTTCTGCGCGCGATGAAAACTCTTTACGGCATCGGCGCAGAAACGTTTGACGAAATCCTTAAGACGAATCGTTCCTTTGAAGTGTTGCAAGACACCGAGACTGCCATCGAGTTGAATGACGACGATCCGGAAGCGTCAGTAGTGAAATTCGTGAACCAGATCATTCGCGAAGCGATCTTCGAGCGCGCGACCGATATTCACGTTGAACCGCTGGAAAACGATTTGCGGATTCGGTATCGAATCGACGGAATCTTACACGAGGTCGCTGTGCCGCCGCAATTGCGAGTCCTGCAATCAGCCATTATTTCGCGCCTGAAAGTGATGTCGCACATGGACATCGCGGAGCGCCGCCTACCCCAGGACGGGCGCATGAATTTGCAGTCGAACCATCAAAACATCGATGTGCGCGTTTCAACCATTCCCACGGTCAACGGGGAATCGATCAGTCTGCGTTTGCTCAGCCGCAGCGAGCAGCAGTTCGGGTTTGATCGGCTCGATCTCAGTGAAAAACAGGAGAAAATCATTCGGCATCTGCTGGCACAGCCGAATGGAATCATTCTTCTCACCGGCCCGACCGGCTGCGGAAAATCGACGTCGCTTTATTGCTTCTTGAGCAGCATCAATTCAGTGCAACGGCGCATCATCACGATCGAAGAACCTGTCGAGTATCGAATTCCAGGTGTCTCGCAGATCGATGTGAAACCCGAGATCGATCTGACGTTTGCAAAAGGGCTCCGCCACATTTTACGGCAGGACCCCAACGTGGTCATGGTCGGCGAGATTCGCGACATTGAAACCGCGGACATCGCAATTCGCGCGGCGATGACGGGTCACCTTGTTTTCAGCACGCTGCACACCAACGATGCAGTCGGTGGCATCACGCGGTTACTCGACATGGACGTGGAACCGTTTCTACTTGCCTCGGTGGTCAAATCATTCATCGCACAGCGGCTGGTACGCACGATTTGCCCAGACTGCGTGCAATTGGTTGATTATCCGCGCGAATATCTCGCGGAGATCAGTTTTCCGGTGAAAGAACTCGGTACCCGTTTCAAGCGCGGCGCCGGTTGCGATCAATGCCGTCAGACCGGCTATCAAGGTCGCGCGGCAATTTATGAGATTTGCCTCATCACGGAGCCGCTAAGAAAATTGATAATGCAAAAGCGCGATGGAGGCGAGCTCAAGCAATGCGCCATTGCCGAAGGCATGGAGACTTTGCGGCAGGACGGCTGGCGACGCGTCGCCCAAGGCAAAACAACCATCGAAGAAGTCGTCCGCGTCACGCAAACCGATGAAGTGATGGCCGAAACGACCGAGGAGGCGGAGCCGGTCGTGGCTGCCGAATCCGTCGATGCGATCGTGGCGAACTCAAGCAATGTGCCATCGCCGAAGGCATGGAGAGGTTACGGCAGGGCGGCTGGCGACGGATCGCCCCGGGGAAAGCAGCCCTCGAAGAAGTCGGACGTGTCACACAAACTGACGAAGTGATGGCGGAAACAACCGAAGAAGCCGAACCGGTGGTCCGGCTTCCAGCCTGTCTCGGCTGGCAGGCATCTTTGCCTGCCGAGTAGGGACGTACGCGACAACAGTAATGTGCCGAGATAGCCAAGGTTGGCTATTCTCCGCGCAATTTGCGGATCGCCTTTCCGTAATCCTTCGCGTGAAAAATTGCGGTGCCGGCGACGAGCACGTTTGCGCCGTTTTCGATTGATACTCGCGCGGTCTCTGGGTTGATGCCGCCGTCCACTTCGATGTCGATCTTGCCGTTCAACGATCTTGCACGTTTAACTTTTTGCATTTGATCAGCTCGAAAGGATTGGCCCCCGAAACCCGGATGCACGGTCATCACCAGCAGCATGTCGATTTTTTCCATGAATGGCTCAACTAAATCGAATGACGTTTCGGGATTTAAAGTGAGGCCGACGTGGCAACCGGCGTCTCGAATCTGCTGCAATGTTTTCGCGACGCTGTGTTTCGCCTCGGGTTCCACGTGGACGGTGATCGAGTTTGCGCCGGCTGTGATAAATCGCGGAACGTAATGATCGGCATGCTCGATCATAAGATGGACGTCGAGCGGCAGACTTGTTAGGCGGCGCACCCGTCCGACAATCTCCGGGCCGAAGGAAATGTTATCGACGAAATGTCCATCCATGATGTCGCAGTGGATCCAATCGGCGCCCGCGGCCTCCACGCGATGGATTTCGTCACCGAGGCGCGATAAGTCGGCGGCCAGAATGGATGGGGCGACGATCACTCTTCCCATGGAGTGATGGAGTAAAGGAGTAATGGGGTAATGGCAAGTGTTCCGAACAGCACTCCACTGCTCCAACACTCTATGACTCCAACAGAAATGCCGCTTGACGGCGTGCTGCTCTGTTTCATGTTACCGCGTTTCAGCCGGCCGAATCGCGCTCGTGGGGAGGTTCCTGTGAAGATGGGCCGCCTCAGGCGGATGAACGCGCTTCTTCTTGGGCTGGAAAGTTTCTGCTAATAAATAATTCATGTTCAATGGACTTTTCGGCTGGTTATCCAGCGACATCGGGATCGATCTGGGCACGGCAAACACTCTTGTTTACGTAAAGGATCAAGGGATCGTTCTGCGCGAGCCATCTGTCGTCGCCGTGCAGGCCGGCACCAACAGAGTGCTGGCTGTCGGTGACGAAGCCAAGCGCATGCTCGGCCGCACACCGGCAAACATCGTTGCAGTGCGTCCGCTTAAAGATGGCGTCATTGCGGACTTCGAAGTGACGGAAGCGATGCTGCGGCACTTCATCACCAAAGTGCACAATCGCCGGGTACGCGCGAGACCGCGCGTCGTTATCGCCGTGCCATCTGGAATCACCGAAGTGGAAAAGCGCGCCGTGCGTGAATCGGCGACCCATGCCGGGGCGCGCGAAGTTTATTTGATCGAAGAACCAATGGCAGCGGCGATCGGAGTGGGACTTCCGGTGCAGGATCCAGCCGGCAACATGATCATCGATATCGGAGGAGGTACGACCGAGGTCGCACTTATTTCGCTGTCGGGGATTGTGTTTAGCCGCAGCGTGCGCGTCGCTGGCGATGAGATGGATGAAGCAATCGTGCAGTATATGAAGCGCGCCTACAATCTGATGGTCGGCGAACGCACAGCCGAGGAGATAAAGATTAAAATTGGCTCGGCATATCCGAGCGAAAAGGAGACGAGCGTAGAAGTTAAGGGACGCGACCTGGTCGCCGGTCTGCCTAAGACGCTTATGATTACATCCCAGGAAGTGCGCGAAGCGTTGCTTGAACCAATCTCGACAATTGTCGATTCCGTGCGGATCACTCTCGAGCGCTGTCCGCCCGAGCTTTCGGCAGACCTCGTCGATCGCGGCCTGGTACTGGCAGGCGGCGGCGCGTTGCTGCGGGGCTTTGACAAGCTTTTGAGCGAGGAAACGGGTTTGCCTGTCCATGTTGCTGAAGATCCGCTCAGTGCAGTGGCGGAAGGCACTGGCAAATGCCTCAATGAACTTAAATTCTTGCGTCAAGTGGCCTCAGCAGACCGCCAGTGGCGGTAGGAAGAATTCCGGATTGGCGATTTCGGATTGCGGACTGATGTCGGTGCTTCCGCAGATGTCGATCTTCTTTAATTCGCAAACTCCAATCCGAAATCGGCAATTGCGATGAGCCGCACGAACATCATCGCGCTGCTGATTTTCGGCGCAACTCTGGGATATTTTCTTACCTTCGGCCCGGCGACCACCCAGAAGTTCAAGGCTGGCGTCTATCAGTTGCTGGCACCATTTTTGACCGGCGGCTCTGGAATAAAAAAACAGCTTACATCGGTGCGTACAGGCTTGAAGTCGCTCGACCAATTAGAGCGCGAAAATGCTAGCTTACAGGTGGAAAATCGAGAGCTGAGGGCGACTAACCAGGGTCTGCGCGATGCCGAGAATGAGGTGAACCGCTTGCGTCATGCGCTCAATTATCGCGAGCGCTCAGTCTTTAAGTTAATCGCCGCTGAAATTGTCGCGCGCGATGCGTCGACCTGGTGGCGAACGGTTACGATTAACCGTGGCAAGAGAGATGGCATCGAAATCGACATGCCTGTCGCAACGGACGAGGGATTAATAGGAAAAATAACGACCGTGAGCGACAGCGTCTCGGTGGTATTGCTGATTTCCGATGAAAACTGCCGGGTCGCCGCAAAGGTCGAAGGAAGCCGGGAACAGGGGATCGTATCTGGCGAGCGCGTGACAACGGGACTCACCCCGTTTTTGAACCTGAATTTTTTGTCAAAACAGGCCGACCTGAAGCCTGGCCAAAAGGTTTATACTTCAGGAGTTGGCGGCGTGTTCCCGTCGGGTTTGCTGATCGGTGTTGTGAAAACTTTCCGTGTGCGAGAACTGGATGGGCAAGCGCAGCTCACGCCCGCAGTCGATCTGTCGCATCTGGAGGACGTGTTCGTAGTAACTGGCCGAAAATGATTTTCTTTTTTGTTTTGCTCCTGCTTGTGCTGATGGCGCAGATTGCGGAGTTTTTTATTCCAGCGCTGCCGTGGCTCTACAACGCGCACGTGTACATTGTACCTGTGATTGTCTTTTATGGCGCCATGGCCCTGCCGTTTCCTCTCATGCTGGCTCTTGCCCTATACGCAGGAGTTTTACTGGATGCCGTTACTGTGCAGGTGATCGGGGGCAAAGTTGAAATTTCAACTGGATCATCGATACTCATTTACGGTGTGCTGGCAGGAGTAATGCATGGCCTGAGACCGCTCTTTGCACGCGGTCGTTGGGAAGTGCACTGCATCTTGAGTGGCGTTTTCACCTCATTGATAGTTCTGGCGCAATATTTGATGATTACATTTCGTCGCGGCTCTTTTATTTTTACCCGCGAAATTTGGTGGCAGATCGGCGGGCCTGGTCTTCTTGCCATGGCGATGGCCCCGATCCTGTTTTGGTTCCTCCAATGGATGGGACGGATTACTGCCTACTCCTATCAACCTGAAAGGGGGCGGCTGGAATGAGCAAGCGCCGTATTACTTCGCGTGTGCGGATTCAACTTCTCGGGCTCTTGATGCTGATGGGCATGGGCGCTCTCGGTCTCAAGCTTTGGTGGATTCAGGTAGCGCACGGCCAGGAATGGACTTCCCAGCTCCGCGGTAGCTCTCAGGCGACGGTGCGCATCCCCTCGGTGCGCGGCGAGATCAAAGATCGGAACGGACTGACTCTCGTTCAAAACCGGGCGAGTTATGAGGTCGATTTTTATCTGCCGGAAATGGTCAAAGGCTATCGCGAACGCTTTGGTCAGCCGCCCGTGACCGAGTATCGAGCAACCATCAATGGAATGCCGAAAGACCTGAAGGAACCGGATATCATTAAGATCGTCAATCATGGCGTCGTCCCGCGCCTCAACGACCTCGATCTTGCACGCGATTACAACGCGGGCCGGTTGCAGAAACACTATCGCAACGATACCGAAGTTCCGTTTTCCTACGTTAAAGACATCGATTTTCCAACTCTCGCGAAATTTTCCGAGCATGATGTCGGGTTGCCGGGAGTGGAACTCGCGCTCAAACCCGTGCGTTCTTACGTTTACGGCGCGCTTGCCTCGCATCTTCTGGGTTATGTCGGCATGCCGGATGACGTCGATAAAGAGGACGCAAAGAAATTCACGTTTTACCAGGGAGACGTGGAAGGGAAATCGAACATCGAAAAAATGATGGACGAATATCTGCGCGGAAAACCTGGCGTGCGTTATCTGCGGCGCAATGCAAAGGGCACTATTGATGGCGTCCTGCGCGAAGATCCCCCGCAACAAGGCGCCAATGTTTTCCTGACGATCGACGCGCGCATCCAAGCAATTACGGAGGAGGCGCTGCGCGCAGTGAGCCGGGCAGGGGCGGTAGTTGTCGATCCAAACAATGGCAACATCCTGGCAATGGCTACTGTTCCATCATTTGATCCAAATACTTTCATCCCCAGTATCAAGGCGAAGGATTGGCAAGCGCTGCAAAAAGACGAGGGCGATCCGCTGGTCAACCGTGCAATCAGCTGCCTGCCGCCGGGCTCAACGTTCAAGCTCATCACGGCACTCGCCGGTCTGCGCGGCACGAAAAATCTCGCAGGCGCCAAATACAGCTGCGGTGGCGGCGTGAGTTACGGCGACCACTTCTTCCAATGCTGGGTAGCCGAAAAACATTATACGCACGGCACAATTGGGTTGGCCGATGCGATCAAGGTTTCGTGCGACTCCTTTTTCTATCAGTATGGAAACGCAGCTAGCATTCAGTCGATTGACCACATCGGCAAGATGTTGGGCATTGGCGAGGAATCAGGCCTGCAACTCACAGGCGAACAGAGCGGCAATATGCCGGGGCCTGAGTGGATGCAAATTCACCATCCCCAGGAAAGGTGGTCACAAGCTCAAACCGCCAATGTTTCAATCGGTCAGGGATACACGCTTGTTTCGCCCTTGCAATTAGCAATGGCCTACGTGGCGATCGCAAATGGCGGCATATGCTATTACCCACGTCTGGTCGATAAAGTTTTGAAGCAAGAGGGCTCTCCGGTGTTAGATGAGCAAGGCAATCCAGCAGCGCCACCGCCGCGCGTGCGATCGGATTTACGGCAGGAAATCTCGCCCGACCAGATCGAGCTGGTCCGCAAAGGCCTTTGGAAGGTTGTTAATGAAGACGGCGGCACCGGTGGCAGAGCACGTTTGAAAGAATGGGTGGTAGCGGGGAAGACCGGCACCGCGCAGGCCACTGTGCACGGACATAAGGATACCACCGCATGGTTCGCCTGCTTCGCGCCCTTTGAAAAACCGAAGTATGTCGTTGCTGTGATGGTGCAAGGCGGCGAGCACGGCGGCAGCGTGGCCGGCCCAATCGCCGACAGAATCTTGGAGCGCTCGCTCGCACTGGATGAAGGCAAATTCGATATGCAGGTGGCCTGGCTCTCGCCTGCGCACAAGGCCAATCCGTTCCAAATGATCAAGGATGTGACCTATCATGACAAAGGCGGGAATCTTGAGGGCGAGGATGAAGAAAATGCCGACGATTCGCAAAGTGCTACCGCTCAAATGGCAAGCTCGGACGCATCGCCCGATGTCGAGCCCGAAGCAGATTCTCAGGGAAAAGTGCGGCGGCGAGGCCCGGCTGCTGTGGCCCGCGCTCTCCCCGCTGCGACGCCAGCTCCCCGCAATTTCTTCCAACGGATCTTTGGAATGCATCCGCGCCAGGCGCCTGCGCCTCCGCCACCGCCACCTAACCGCCGGCGTGGAACACCACCACGATGAACACCCGACCAGAACCATCGCTGCAGTACATTTGGTCAGTTCCGCTTCTGATCGGACAACCTATTTCGTTTTATGATAGACAAAGTAAGAAAACTTTTGGGTCTTTCCTCACGAAAGACCGGCAAAAAGCTCATCCTCAGCGTGGAAAAACTCGAGTCCCGGGTTGCCCTGCTCGAGAATGGCCGGCTCGAGGAGTACAGTGTCGAGCGTAAGAGTTCACGGAATATCGTCGGCAGCGTTTATAAGGGTAAAGTCAAAAACATCGAGATGGGGTTGAAGGCGATGTTTGTTGACATCGGCTTCGAGAAAAATGCGTTTCTCCATTTTTGGGACGCAATTCCGGCTGCGCTCGACAGCGGCATTGAGGAAATTGATCGCCGTGGGAGCAAGCGGACGCGAAAACGGATCACGGTAAAAGACATCCCGAGTATTTATCCTGTCGGCTCGGATGTCATTGTTCAGGTAACCAAGGGGCCCATTGGCACAAAAGGACCAAGGGTAACTACGAATCTTAGTTTTGCCGGGCGCTACCTAGTGCTGATGCCGTTCAGTGATCGTAGCGGCATCTCGCGAAAAATTGAAAACCAGAGGGAGCGCGAACGGTTGCGCAAGATCGTCCGGGAATTGGAAATTCCCGACGGCGTCGGAGTCATTATCCGCACCGTAGGTGAAGCCCAGCGGGCAAGGTATTTTGTGCGGGACCTACGTTTTCTTCTCGATCAGTGGGCCCAGGTGGAGCAGCTCATTCGTGAGGAACCAGCTCCCTGCCGCCTTTTTGAGGAGCCGGATTTGGTCGGACGGACAGTGCGCGATTTTCTCACTGAGGAAATCGACGAAGTCCTTTGCGATGAACGCGCGTCAACGGAACGAATGATCGAAATGATCATCCAGATTTCCCGACGCGCCCGGAACCGTGTGCATTATTACGACGGTGCGATACCGATCTTCGAAACGTACGGCGTGCAAAAGCAAATCGATGACGCTTTTCATCGGCAAGTTTGGCTGAAATGCGGTGGCTATATTGTGATTGACGAGACCGAAGCGCTGGTTGCAATTGACGTGAATACGGGTCGAAACAAAGGCGGGCGAGACGTGGAGAAAACCATCTTGCAAACCAACCTGGAGGCCGCAGATGAAATCGCGCGACAGCTTCGTTTACGCAACATCGGTGGGCTGATCATAGCCGATTTCATCGATATGAAGGGCCGCAAAGACCAGCAGGCAGTCTTCAGTTTGATGAAGGAGCGGCTCAATCGCGACAAAGCCAAAACACATGTCCTCCCCATTTCGCAGCTCGGCTTGATGGAAATGACCCGTCAAAGAGCGCAGGAAAGCCTGAGCGACACGATTTACGAGAATTGTCCCTACTGCGGCGGACGCGGCGTCGTAAAAACCTCCATGACTACGAGCGTAGAATTGCATCGGACTCTCAATACTGTCATGCGCAAGTATCAGGACAGTATTCATGATATCCGGGTGATTCTGAATCCAGGCGTGCTGAAACGGTTGAAGGAAGAAGATGAAGAATTGCTGGTGGAATTGGAACGCCGTTACGCGGGCCGGCTCACCTTTCGCGGCGATCCCACATTTCACCACGAAAAGTTCATCATTACCGACGCAAATACCGGCGCGGAGCTCCACCCCTGAGCCGGACCGCTTTCGACCGCCCAAAAAGTCCTTGCAATTTCTTGTCGCCGGCTCAAAAGTCGGGGCATCCGCAGTAATGGCGAGTTTCGTTATTACGTTGCGTGTGCTCCAAAGGAGTGTTTGGAGCTAAGAAACTGAGGAGAGACTTAACCAAAGGAGAAATAGGATGAAAAAACCTGTGTTGGGGTTGTTATGCATCGCTGCACTCACTTCGGCAGCGGTTGCCGGGACTGAAACTTATTCCGGAAAGGAGATGAAACAGGTGGCGCCGCCACCGTGCCCGCAATGGTACGCAGACAACGAGTTTAACGTCGGTCTGTGGGGTACTTACATTTTTACAGGAAACAACTGGCAGGATGATCGCTATCTTGAATCGGATCATGCCTTCGGCGGTGGTATTGATCTCAAATACTTTTTTCACCGGTACTTCGGTGTTGGTATCGAAGGGTGGGCGGTTGATGCCAGGCGCGCGTTTGAGGATGTCTTTATCGATCTTAATAACGGCATCTTCGACACCCATACTGGGCATGAGAGCCGGGCAGTGGGTTCTGTGCTCGGCACATTGACGCTGCGCTACCCGATTCCCTGCACGCGCTTCTCGCCTTACCTTTTTGGCGGAGCCGGTGGAATCTTTGGTGGCGGCGAAAGCACGAACGTTGTCGTGAACGACGGAGTCATTCGCACCGAACAAACCGGTTCCGAGTCGCGAGCAATCGGGCAGGTCGGCGGCGGCATGGAAGTTCGCTTCACCCCGCACATTGGCTGGGTCAGCGATTTCAGCTGGAATTTCGTCGATGGACCGAAGAACAACTTCGGGATGGTCCGCACCGGCGTAAATTTCGCTTTCTAAAATCCGCGATCAGGTTTGCTAAAGCGGCGTCCGGAATATCGGACGCCGCTTTTGTTTGTACGCGATTGGCGTTTGCGAACGCGGGCATGGGCACGAAATTATCCTGATGTCGTTCGTCGAAACCCTGGACAATCTGGCTCTGAAGAAATCGGAACTCGTCAAGCGATTCGAGCACCTGATTGTCCCGAAATCAGATCGGGAATTCGAAGCGATGGCGCAAACTTCGCGTGCGCTTACGCTACAGACTTTTGGACGAACGATGCGCCTTTTCGCGCCGCTCTATCTTTCCAACGAGTGCATTAATAATTGCCGGTATTGCGGTTTCTCGCGTGACAATCCGATCCTTCGCGTCACACTCGACATTGATGAAGTCGTCGCCGAAGCGCGGTATCTTGCCCGCCAGGGATTTCGTCAGATCCTGCTCGTCACTGGCGAGCATCCAAAATTTGTAAGCCGCGGCTATCTTGCCGAATGCGTGCGTGCTCTCGCGCCTGATTTTTCGTCGATTTCAATCGAGGTAGGTCCGATGGAGACGGAAGATTACGTGCCGATTGTGGAGGCTGGCGCGGAAGGGCTCGTCGTTTATCAGGAGACCTACAATCGCGGCATTTATGCGGAAATGCATACCGCCGGACCGAAACGCGATTTTAACTTTCGACTCGATTGCGCCGAGCGCGCTTATGCGGCCGGTTTTCGCAGGCTCGGCATCGGCGCGCTGATTGGTTTGTCGCGCTGGCAGGATGAAGCGACCGCGCTAGCCGCGCACTTGGAACATCTGTTTAAACACTGCTGGCAGGCACAAATTACTGTGAGCCTGCCTCGTTTGCGTCCCGCGGCCGGCGAATTTCGTCCGCTTTTCTCCATGACTGACCGCGAACTGGCGCAGCTGATTTGCGCATTGCGGGCTACTTTTCCGCAGCTCGGCATCGTGCTCAGCACGCGGGAGCGCGCGCAGCTGCGCGATTCACTGGCGTTAATCGGGGTGACGATGATGAGCGCGGGCAGTCACACCGAGCCCGGCGGCTATACCCGGCAAGGCCGGGAACATTTGCATCGCACCGTACGCGGCCGCATCGTCGCGCCCGAATACCAGGACGGCGAAGATCAACTCGCGACCGGTCAATTCGAGATCAGCGACGAACGTTCCCCAGGGGAAATCGCCGCAGTCCTGCGCCGTCGCGGGCTCGAACCGGTTTGGAAAGATTGGGAGCAGGCCCTTTGCGGAGCGTGACGATTTCACTCAATGGCGAACGTGTTGATGCGCGAGAGGCCAAAACGATCGCGGAATTAATCGATCGTTACCAATTGCCGCCGCAATCCATCTTGGTCGAGCACAACGGCCTCGCCGTTCATCGACATGAATGGGCGGAGCGATCAATAGCCGAAGGCGACCGTATTGAATTGATCCGCGTCGTCGCCGGCGGCTAGAGGCTTGTTTGGCGATTCTTCTCCTCAGATTTGAGCAACGCTCTTTACTACGACGCGCATTCCGTCGGTTTGGACGACGGTGACGGGTGTTTGGGCGGCGATGAATTCACCTTCGGTGACAACATCGACCACGTGATCGGCGAAACGCGCTTTGCCGCTGGGTCGCAAGACGGTCACTGCGGTACCTTGCATACCAGCCGCGAGTGCGAGCGCGGTCGCGAACTGACGCGGCGCGCCGGCGAGCGATGGCCCGGGCGGATTTGAATCCATCAAAGCGAATCGCCGGTAAATGCTCGTGCGCGGTAGATAGCGCGCGAGCAGGGCGATGATGATGAATGATCCCATGATCGCGATAAACATGTTAAGCAGCGGCATCGCGAGCATTTTGCCGGTCGGGAAGAAATTCTGACCCGGATAACGATCGATCATCGTCCACAGCAGCGAAGCGAGCATTAGGAAAACGCCGACGACACCAAAAACAATCGTGCTGTGCGCGAAGAAAAGTATCTCGATCAACACCAGAACCATTCCGAGAATGAACAGCGCGACGACTTCCCAGCCGGCGAGGCCGGCCAGATAATGCCCCAGGAAGAATAGCGCGAAACAAATCGCAGAGATAATCCCCGGCCACGTCACACCAGGAATTTTAAATTCCAGATACGCACCGAGAATTCCTCCCAGGAGCAGCAATGGCGCAAGCGCAGTGATCCAAAACGCGATTTGCTCGAAGCCAGTGGGCTCGATCGTGACTTCGTTTCCTTTTAGGCCGGCTTTTTTGATCAGATCGCTAACCGAATCGGCGACACCTTCTGCGAGCAATGGTTTGCCATTGATCCGTTCAGTTGCTTCCTGGGCATTGAGAGTAAGCACCGCTCCCTTCGGGTGAACGATGCGGTCGCCAATCTTTATTTCCTTGTCCTTGTTCATGAACGCTTCGGCGACATCCGGATTGTGTCCGTTCTTCGTCGCGGAACCACGGATAAGCGCAGACCAGTACGAAATCGTCTTCTCTTTTGCCGTAGTGGGAAGGTCCTCGCCAGTCGGGAGAATTGGTGCGGCTGCGCCAATTGCGCTCACCGGCGCCATGTAAATGCGTTTTGTGGCAATGGCGATAAGCGAACCAGCGGAGCCGGCATTTGTGTTGATGAACGTGTAGGTCGGGATTTTGGTTTGATTAAGTGCATTCACGATATCGGTCGCGGTATCGAGCCGTCCGCCGTACGTGTTCATGTCGAAAATGATCGCGGACGCTTCATTGCTCTCGGCTGTTTTCACGGCGCGGCGCAGGAACGCGAGGAGCGAAGGCGCGACTTCGCCACGGAGCGGCACCACAACCACGTCTCCCCTGTGGACAATGTCACGCGCATGGACGGTGCTCGTCGCGAGACAAGACATCAACGTCAGGAGCGAGAGTCTCGTCTTTACGGAACGGAACATTGTAGGGCGTTTCTGTGAAACGCCAGGGTGTCGGTCATGATGGAGCGTCTGATACAGACGCCCTACAATCACTGTTTTGAAACGCAGGCGCACTGCGTAAGTTTGGCATCGCTTCGAAAGCCAAACGAGGCAAAAATAATCAGGCGCGCATGGGAACGATCCCTCCGGAAACGATCGAGCAGATTGCTGCCGCGAATGATATTGTCGAAGTGATAGGCTCGTATTTTCCGCTCAAACGTGCCGGAGCAAATTTCAAGGCGCTCTGCCCGTTTCATCAAGAGAAAACGCCTTCGTTCATGATCAGCCCGAGCCGGCAGACCTTTCACTGCTTCGGTTGTGGCGCGGGTGGGAGCGTTTTTCGGTTCGTCATGGACTACGAGCATACCGATTTTCCATCGGCCGTGCGGAAGCTCGCGGCGCGCGCCGGAATTACAGTGGTGGAGAAGCGCGGCGCGGCGGATGAAGATCGACGATACGAGGCGCGCCGCACACTGCTGAAATTGCACGCTGATGCTGCCGAATGGTTTCATGAAAACCTGCTGAAAAGAGATATCGGGGAACCAGCGCGAAAATATTTAAAACAGCGCGGGATTACGGCGGAAATCGCCAAACATTGGCAGCTTGGTTACGCCCCCGACGAATGGGACGCGTTTGGCAACTGGGCACGCGCGCATGGCTACCATATTCGCGACCTCATTACGAGCGGCCTCGCAAAAACAAGGGATGACGCAGAGAGCGCGCCGGTTGAGAGCTCAAGTGCGTACGATCGCTTTCGCGGCAGGATTATCTTTCCGATTTGCAACGATGTCGGTGAAGTGATCGCATTCAGCGGCCGCCTTTTAAAAGACGCGGAAGGCACGGCGAAATATTTGAATTCGCCTGAGACGCCGCTTTTCCGGAAAGGCAGCGTGCTTTTTGGCCTTCACAAAACCAAGCGCGCTCTGATCGAGGCGAACTGCGCCATCGTGTGCGAAGGCCAGCTAGATTTGATAAGTTTATTTGAAGCGGGAATCACGAACGTCGTCGCGCCGCAAGGAACCGCTTTCACAGAAAATCAGGCGCGGGTTCTGAAACGCTTCGTAGATGAAGTCGTTCTTTGCTTCGACGCCGACGCAGCTGGCCAGAAGGCGGCCGAGCGTTCACTCGATGCGCTGCTCCAGAATGACTTGATTGTGCGCGTCGCAGAAATCCCAGCGGGCGAAGACCCTGACTCGCTAGTTCGGCGCGAAGGAAAAGAGGCATTTGAAAGCCGCGTAGGCGGGGCACGTGATTTTTTCGACTACTGGATCGAGCGTGAGGCCGCCGGTGTTGATCTGGCTTCCCTGGGGGCCAAGATGCAGTTAGCCAGAAGCCTGGCTGAAACCGTTTCGCGGGTGCGCGACCCGCTCATGCGGGGGGAGGTTGCGAGCAAAGTTAGCGCACGCCTCGGTGTTGCCGCTCAAGATTTTCAGGCGCTATTGCCCAAGCAGAGAAGCGAGGCATTTCGGTCAACCGATCGATCTGAGCCGGATGGAGTCGGTGAGACCGCTCCGCCACCGCGGCACGACATTGCCATGCTTTGTCTCCTGGCGTTACGAGATGAAGAAGCGCGAGACTTTCTTCGCGAACAAAATTGGCGCGAGACTCTCGGCCAGGTAGCGGATGGAGAAATTCTTGTTCGCATTCTCACAAGCGACCTGCGCCCGGATGACGCAGCCTCACTCAACGCCTTCATGGTGACGCTTTCACCGCCGGAGGAGCGATTGGTCTCTTCGTGGCTGCTGCAAAAGGTGCCGCCCAATGCTGGAGCGATGGTCGAAAAATGGTGGCTCGGCATTCGGCAGGCTGTCTTGCGCCGCCAACTTGATGTCGCCGCAAACCAAATAAAACTCCCAAATCTGAGCACCGGAGAGATCGTAAATTTACAGAAACAAATCCTTGACCTGCAGGAACAGCTCCACGAGCTTTCCCAGCCTGCCGGCCCGGGCGACAATTAGTTGTCGTCTATTGCCGCGCGGCGAGTCGAACGTCTTAGTCAAATCAGTAATCCCATCATCTTGGCCAGGCATTCGAAACACAGGGGAGGCAGCCGACAGTCGTCGGCGAAACGGCTTAAACAGTCCCAGCGCCGAAGTTCATCAAAAAGACCTGTTGCTCTTCGACTTCGCCGGAAGCTTAAGAAACAACCACGAATCGTTGCACTCAAAGCCAAACGCAGACCCACCTCGCCACAACACAAGAACGGGTCGTTACCAGAGCCGCGAGAGCAAATAGCAGCCTCTCGTTTATACTCGGCGATTGAACTCCAGAGCCGCATTCGTGAACTGATCAAGCTCGCGAAAGAACAAGGCTATCTCACGTTTGATGACTTAAATGAGGCGTTGCCTGAGGGAATCACTGACGCCGATGAATTGGACCTCATTCTCACGCGACTGCGTCGCCTGGAGATCGACATTATTGAGGCGTCCGAAGTCGATCGCTACAAGGACGGGAAAAAAGATACAGAGGAGGAGTTAGAAGAGGAAGAGAGGACCGAAGCCAAGGTTGATATTCTAGACGACCCGGTCCGGATGTATCTCAAGCAGATGGGCCAGGTCCCGCTCCTGACCCGGGAACAGGAAGTAGAAATATCCAAACGGATCGAGGAAGCCGAAGACATGGTGCTGAAGCACATCAATCGCTTCGGTTTTATCGCGCAGGCCCATTTGGACCTCGCCACCAAGCTGATCGAGGGCAGGGAACGGTTCGATCGGGTGATTCTCGACAAGAAAATCGAGAGTCGGGAAAGGTATATGAAAAATCTCCCGCGTCTCTGCAAGCAGGTGGAGCAGTTAAGCGCGTCGATCACACCGCAGTTTTGCGAGGTCTCGCGCAATTCTTTAAAAAAACGACCGCCGAAGCTCCGGGCATTGCAAAGAATGATGACTTCTTTGCAACGGCTTTATCCTCTTTTTTACCTCAAGCAGAAAGTCACGGAGGAATTTGTGCACCTGGCGGATGACGCGCACCACACCTCGCTTTACCTGCAAACTGAGCTGGCCAAAAATCCTCGCAGTAAGAAACGGCGATTGCAGCTTCAGAACAAAATCCGCGAACTCGAAAAAGGGCTGTGGTTCTCGCTTGCCGAATATGCGAAAGAATACCAGACGCTTAAGGGTTGGATGCGTCAGGCATTCAAGGCCAAAACCGAAATGGTGGAAGCCAACCTGCGTTTGGTTATCTCGATCGCAAAAAAATACACCAATCGCGGTCTATCGTTTCTTGACCTGATCCAGGAAGGAAACATGGGGTTAATGAAGGCGGTTGAGAAATTCGAGTATCGGCGCGGCTACAAGTTTTCCACCTACGCGACGTGGTGGATTCGCCAAGCCATCACCCGCTCGATTGCCGACCAAGCCCGCACGATTCGCATCCCGGTCCACATGATCGAGACGATCAACAAGCTCATGCGTGTGCAGAAACAGCTGGTCCAGGAATATGGGCGCGAACCCTCGCCCGAGGAAGTGGCCGAAGAAGTCCTCCTTCCAGTAGATCGCGTGCGGTCAGTTCTCAAGATGGCGCAGCAACCAATCTCGCTCCAATCTCCGGTCGGTGAGAGCGAGGAGACTAATTTTGGCGATTTTATCGAGGACAGGGGTGCCGAAAACCCAAGCGACATGACTGCGATTGTTTTGTTGAAGGAAAAAATTAAGGACGTGCTGGAAACGCTAACCGATCGGGAAAGACAAGTCCTCGAGCAGCGATTCGGGCTGGTCGATGGGTACAGCCGAACCCTGGAAGAAGTAGGCCGGCAATTCCAAGTTACCCGCGAGCGCATCCGCCAGATCGAAGCGAAGGCCTTGCGTAAGATGCGGCATCCAACTCGTATCCGGCAGCTCGAAGGCTTCCTTGAAGCTCCCGGCCTGTGAATATGGATTTTCAGCCACCATTCGAGCGCAACTTCCATCTCTGCAGATAGTTCAATTGATTGGAGACTATGGATCGTGAAGATGACAAGAAATTGTGGGATATACTCGGTCGCATTCCCGAGCCCACGCTGTCGCCGTTCTTTGCCCGGAACGTAGTGAGGAGCGTTCGCCAAGAGGCGACTCGTTTTGATTGGATGCGCAGCTGGTTTAGTTGGCGGAGACTTGCCGCGGCGTCTGCTGTTGTCATCGTCGTGATCGGTATGACTGTCGCTACGCATCATCCAGCCTCGCACAGGGCGGCTGCAAATGACCCAGATGTAGTGGCGAAAATCGATCCACAAGATTATGACGTCGTGGCCGATCTGGATGAACTGATCGCCTGGGATGAAAATAGCGTGTGGGAGGACAAGCCAACTTTATAAACTAATTGTCGCTTTGTCGGTTTTCGCCTTGTCGTGCGCTGCCGCCCAAGCGCAACCACAACAACATCGACCCGCTGGGCGTCCGCCGGTTGGGGGTCCTCACGGGCGTGCGCCGAATCAGAGCATACGTGAGAGGTGGCAGGCAATGCCCCCGGCAGCCCGGCAAAACTTTCAGCGTAATGCCGAGCGCTGGATGCGGATGAGTCCCGAAGAGCGAAATGTCATGCGGCAGCGAGAGAATCTGCGCCATGAGACCATCAGGCGCGAGACTGAGGCGGCGGTTCGCGACTCGGGGCTCCACCTGAACGCGCAGGAACGCGCTCAATTTGAATCCCGCTATATCCAGGAGCGCCGAAAAGTGGAACGAACGCTGCGGCAGAAAATTGAAGCCGAACGACAACAGCAGCTGCCGGCATTGATTCAACAGCTGAAGAAAGAGTTCCAGATTGACCAGCCAACCAAAGGGCCGGCAACAAAACCGGTTGAGTCGCCTAAATCAAAGAAATAGCGATCTCGCCTTTTTCGTTTGTCCTGGTACCAGAGGCGTCCCTGAAAGGAAACTGGCTCGAGATTGCTCTCGAGCCAGCTCGATCTGGATTTCTAGGTTCTATGACGGCTTAGTACCCATAGTAACGATGATGCCGGTGGTGACGGTAGTAACGATGGCCGCCGGACCAATAATAAGGCCTATAGTAGTATCCCCTATAGTACGGCCGGTAATAGCGGTACGGGTAAGAGTAACCGTATGGGTAATACCCGTAGTACCCCGGCCCGAACCCAACCGAAAAGTACACTTGCGCATCGGAACGCGGGGCTGAAGCAAAAGCCAATCCACCTGCCACCAGTGTAATTAAGAGAAGTTTCTTCATTGTTTTACCTCCCAGTAATTAAACAGAAGATGAAGGGAAAAGTTTTCCGGTTTATTGCGATGGACGAACCTCCGGATATCCCTTGATGCAAACGCCTTGGCCAACCTGTTCATAAGAAACGCGCTGAAGACGCAGTGCACTCGCAGCCGTTTTGGCGCCGCGACCTGGGAACGCGATTATCGGACCTGCGGTAAGGATCGGACCCAAATAGAGCTGCACTTTATCAATGACGCGTGCATCGAGGGCCTGACCAAGAACTTCGCCGCCGCCCTCGATCAGCACGCTCGTGACTCCGCGTTCTCCCAGATTTTTCAGCACAGCAGCCAGAGACTTGCGTCGATAAATCAGCGTTCGCGAAGCATGCTTGTCGGAAAATAAATGAGCACGCTGCGGCAGTTTTCCTGAGCGAGTCAATACGACGCGCCACGGTTGTCGCGTGTTGCGAACGCCGCGCACCGTCAATCGTGGGTTGTCCGCTCGGACTGTTTGCGCTCCAACCAAAATTGCGTCCACTTCGGCGCGAAGCTGATGCGCCTGAAGGCGGGCGGAATTTCCTGTGATCCAGCGAGACTCACCGGCAGGTCGCGTCAATCGACCATCGAGGGACATTCCGCACTTAGCGATAACAAAAGGGCGCTCGGTGACAATCCACTTGTTGAACGCCTCGTTAATTTGCGCGCAGTCATCTGCCAAGACGCCCTCTCGTACGCTGACGCCCGCATTTCGCAATCGCACAATCCCTTTGCCCGAGTGGCGCGGATTTACGTCAATCGCGCCGACAACCACGTTTCTGACTCCCGCCTGAAGTATCGCATCTGTGCAAGGACCAGTGCGTCCTTCTGTGGAGCACGCTTCCAGAGTCACGTACAGCGTCGCGCGAGTAGGCACACGTGCACCGAAATGGCGGAGGCATTCAACCTCAGCGTGATCGCTCCCGACTCCTCGATGGTGTCCTCTCGCCACGATTTGGTTGCCGACAACGAGAACCGCGCCAACCGCGGGATTAGGGCTAGTCTGACCAAGCGCCTTGTTTGCCTCTTTGAGTGCAGCGCGCATGAACTTTTCGTCTCGTCCCCTATCCATTGCTTCGAGACATCAATAGTTGTTCTCGGCCGTCGAGGCAACGCGAGCTCAATCACGTAGGCGCTGATCACGCTGTAATTAGAACTTCAGGGGAGCCTTTTTTGGCGTGCTGAAACACTCGGCTAATTCGTGCCTGGAGGGATTCGAACCCCCAACCTTCTGATCTGAAGTTTTTTCCTTGCCTTGTTTGCTTCTGTTTTATAGTGTTTGCATCTGTTCCGACTATTCTATTGAAAGTCAGGAATTTAACACGATAGATAATATGAAAAATTCAAAACAAATCAGGTCAGGAGTGAACGGCAAAAGTGGCCAAGAAGTGGCTAAGCATGGTTTTGGCAAGACAGATGTTCGCTACTGGTACGACGCGATTTTCAAGCCGGAGTATAGGCGGGATGGAGAGAAGTTGCAGGTTGAAGATTGGGCGGCGCGAATCCAGTGGCGCGGACGACGGGAGACATTCAATCTGAAAACTCCTAACAAGGCGGCTGCGGCTGCGAAAGCGAAAGACATTTACACAATGCTAGTCGGTGCGGGGTGGGATGCCACGTTGGGAAAATTCAAACCGGAAATGGCTCGCAAATCGGTTTCGACAGTGGGCGATTTTCTCACTGAGTTGCGCGGCCACTGGTCGGGCAAAGCGAAGACCTTCGAGGATTATTGCCGATGCTTCCGCCAAATCCTTTCGGGAATTTTCGAGATCAAAGGCGGGCGGGAAAGATTCGATTACATCAACGGCGGGCGCGCTGCCTGGATCGCAAAGATTGATCGCATCAGGCTGGCGGACGTGACGCCCGATAAGTTAAATAAGTGGAGGATCGCCTTCGTGAAGAAAGCTGGCGGGAATCCAGTTAAGCAACGACGCGCGAGAATCACGTGCAACTCGATCATGCGACAGGCAAAGAGTCTGTTTTCGCCGGAATTGCTCGCGCATGTGAGTTTGCACAAGCCAGACAAATTGCCCTTTGACGGCGTGCCGTTTTACGAGCGGGAAAGCCAACGTTATCGCAGCAAGATCGAAATTGAGGCGCTGGTCCAAGCAGCGATGCGTGAGCTTCCGCAGGAGCAACTGAAAATCTTTCTCTTAGCGACAATGGCCGGACTCCGCCGCAACGAGATCGACAAACTTCAATGGTCAGCGTTCCGGTGGAGTGACGGCGTCATTCGTATTGAGGAGACGGAACATTTCGCGCCGAAGAGCTCGGACGGCGCGGGCGACGTGCCAATTGACAAAGAGCTTCTGGCAATGTTTCGCGGCTGGCATGCAAAGGCAGCGGGCGCGTTTGTGATTGAGGCCGACGCGGAACCGCGAAGCGCTACAACTTACGCTCACTATCGGGCGCAAGCGGATTTCGATGCTTTGACAGTTTGGCTGCGCGCGCAAGGCGTGACGGCTATCAAACCATTGCATGAGTTGCGGAAAGAATTTGGCAGCCAGCTTTGTGCCAAGTACGGCATCTATGCCGCGAGTAGAATGCTGCGTCATGCAGACATTCGCGTAACTGCGCAACACTACTTGGACACAAAGGAACGGACTCCTATCGGACTCGGTAATCTGCTTACAATCCCGGAGAACGTAACGCCGATGCCGCGTAACAGCGCGAGCAATCGCGCGCGGGCGAGTAAGTGAGCGAGGCGGCGCGAAGAAGAAGGCTCATTTCGCGCGCTGGCGCGGGAGAGAAGCAGCATCCCCCCAACACACCCGCCGCGTCTCACGATGGAGCGGCGAAGAATTTTCCGAAGGAAATTCTCGATGCAATCGAAGCGAATCGGTTTTGGACGCCGCAAGACATCGGAGATTTCATCGTCGTGCGGTCTGGCCGGCTCGGCGTGCAAAACATCGCTAAAGAGTTGCAACGCCTTGTTAGGAAACTGTGCCTCACCGATGATGCAATTTTAGCAGACCAATTACTCGGCTTGATTCGGGCAATGGTTGCTAGGCTGAACTGGCTCGCGGAACCGGGAAGACTTGGCGACGCGCCGCGTCTCCATGAGACGTGGCCAATCAACTACGCACCGGACGCAGGTAAAGGCGCCTCGAAATGGGAAGCGGCAAGAGAGCTTTACCAGAAACTCGGCTGCGGAAGAGACGCGATTATTCAACGCATTGCCGGTCAGGTCAATCCCGAAGACCGATGGACTAAACTGGCGGTGGACGGAGTGAGAGCAGCACGACTGGCGAAGCTCAAGGCGTCATGGGTGGATGAGAAGATTAAAGGTGCAAAGAAGTCATGACATAGGACGGATAGACCTTACGGTCACACAAAGATAGAATGCGATTACCACCTTTGCCGAGACGGGACAGTTATCGCGTGGCCTGCATGGGCAGAGCAGAGCAGAGGACTGCCGGACAAACTCAGAAGCAACAACTGGGTAGAATTTCTGCCAATCGTTAGGCAGTTAGTGCGCATTTACTTTCTCGAAGACCAAAAGGAGATGCTGGCCTTCCTCAACGCTGTTGCTGGACGGAATAAAACGAGCACGTGGGATTCTGACCTTTTCAACAACGATGTGATGCCGAGGATCAAAGACGCGTTGCAAAGTCTTGCGGAGCGTTAAAAAGCCAGGGTTCCTTTAGGTTGCTGTTGGCAGGGGAGAGAAGGCCGCAGTTCCCCTGTGATGAGCGTGCGCTTATGTCAGAACATAGCGCACCATGAAACAGCAGATTGTATTACCAAACCAAACTGACAAGTTCTTAACACGGCGCGAACTCGCCAAGCGTTGGAGGTGCTCGGGAGAAAGCGTCAAGAGACGGCAACGGGCCGGATTGCTGCACCCGTTCTATCTAAGCGAGCGGAAGCTCCTTTATTCTCTGGCAGAGATTGAGGCGTTGGAGGCTGCAGCTGCGGGAGAATAAGAATGAAATCGCCGCGTGATCGAAGGCGCTGTGTCTGCTACGGCGTGCACGTCAACAACAGAAATCTCGGCGGACATGCCGGACGCTCGGCAATGACAAGTCTGCTGTATTGCGCTCGTTGCGCGGACCAGCCGCCGCAGCTCCTGCTCAGCTTCGGGAGGCGAGATCAATGAGTCGCGAGGAAAGTTTCCGCGTTGCGTTGCGCGAGTCCGGAATCGAGTATAGCGGGCCGATCTACATCGACGGCAAACTTCATCGCATCAGGGCCGATAGCGACCAGTCGAACAACTCTTGGTATGTACTTTACCCGGGATCTCCTGTGGTTGGCGCGTATGGATGTTGGAAGCGCGACTTAAAAGCAACTTGGTGTGAGCGCAACGGGAGCTTGACGCAGCTTGAGTGGCAGGATGTCCGCCAGCGATGGCAGGAAGCCAGCGAGAAGCTAAAGGCTGAAACCGTCGCGCGGCAAAAGAAGGCGCGCAAAGTCGCTGCGTGGATATTGAATCGTTCACGACCTGCCCTGACTCTACACCGTTACCTGTTCCGAAAAGGGGTCAAAGTTTTCGGCAACTTGCGGGTGTATCGCCGTTCATTGGTGCTGCCTCTGCGCGACTTAACTGGCGAACTTCAAAGCTTGCAGTTCATCGCCGGGGATGGTGCGAAAAATTTTCTAAGAGGCGGGCGCATAGCAGGCTGTTTATTTCCTCTGGCCGACAAAGTGGAGGGGCCCCTTGTGGTCTGTGAAGGGTACGCGACCGGCGCGAGTATTTACGAAGCAATAGGGCACGCTGTGTTTTGCGCGATGCACAGCGCAAATCTATTGGAAGTGGCGAAAGCCGCGCGAGAGCGTTGGCCACAGCGTGAAATTATTATCGCAGCCGACAATGATCAGTTCACAGATGGCAATCCGGGCCTAACGAAAGCTACGGCGGCCGCAAAGGCGATCCGGGCTAAGTTGGCTGTGCCGCAGTTCAAGGACCTCGCGAATAAGCCCACGGACTTTAATGACCTAGGAACAGCGGAAGGGTTGGAAGCGGTTAGAGAACAGATCGGCTCTGCACAAGTCCTAAGAGGGATCAACACGGAAAACTCGCCGCAAACGGGGGACGTGACTGGCGAAGAAACTATCGCACGACTGGCCATCCTCTCCGTCCTTGAGTACGAGCGTTGCCGCAAAGAGGAAGCTGACAAGCTTGGCTGTAGAGAGGCAGTCTTAGACAAACTGGTTGAATCCAGGCGTCCAAAGACCCGCGAGGTCAACGGCCTGCAAGGGAACGCTGTGCAACTGACAGATGTCGAACCTTGGCCGGATCCTGTTAAGGGCGCAGAGGTACTCGACGCAATAGCTGAGGCATTCAAGCGTTACGTTGTGTTGCCGGATGGCGCAGCTGATGTGTGCTCTCTCTGGTGTGCTCTGGCGCATGTATTTGAAGTGTTCCTCTGCTCTCCGCGCCTCAACGTTCGCTCTGCTGAGCCTGAGTGCGGAAAAACCACCCTGCGTGATGTGATGGGGCTATTCGCCCCGCGTCCGATCCTCACGGAAAACCTCACCGTTGCGGTGCTCTTCCGCCTGGTGAACGCGCAGAAGCCCGTGCTCCTGGCGGATGAGTATGACGCATGGATGAGGGACAACGAGGAAATGCGCGGCCTATTGAATGCGGGACACAGACGCGGAGCCAAGGTTTATCGGTGTGAGGGCGACGGGAACGAAGTACGGGCATTTAACGCGTACGCTCCGGCGATGCTCTGCGGCATTGGCTCATTGCCAGGCACATTGCATGATCGCTCCATCGTAATTCATCTCGAACGCAAGAAAGATGATGAAGTGTGCTGCCCCTTTGACTCGGAGAGAACTGAGCGCGAACGAGAACTTTGCCGAAAGCTCGCGCGCTGGTGTATTGATAAGCGGGAGCATTTTGCGGCCGTGAAGCCTAAGCTTCCTCCCGGAGTGTTTAACCGGTTGGCTGATAACTGGAGGCCGCTTCTCGCCATTGCAGAGGTTGCGGGGGGCGATTGGCCAAAACGATCTGCAGATGCTTGCGCCAAACTAACCTGGCGCGATTACGAAGACGCCGAAAGCATCAGAATACTCCTTTTAGCAGACATCAGGAAAATTCTCACCGGGGAGTGGCCGTTGCCTGCAGAGGGTGAAGGACCGATTCCCGTCGAGAGGATTTTTTCCAAAACGATCGTGGCACAGCTTTGCACAATGGCGGAACGTCCTTGGCCGGAAGCACGTCGGGGAAAACCGATTAGCGAACAGTGGCTGGCGAAGCAACTCGCAAATTTCCGCATCAACCCTAAAACGCTCCGCATTGGCGAAGAACGAGCCAAAGGGTATGAGGCAGACCAGTTCAGCAACGCGTTTGCCCGGTACTTGCCCCAGAGTGGGGATTCTGGCCGTGACGCCGTGACATACGAGGGAAAACCGTTTTTTCGACCCGTGACAACCACCGAAAATGTCACGGGTGAAAGAATGAGCTGTACAGAGGGAATGTCACGATGTCACGCTCGGAAGGAAGGGGTGCCCGAAAATGGACGTGCTGAGGCCGTTTCAAACGAAGTGGACGCCATGCCGGAGGGGGTTTTGGAACTATGACTGACACTCCGATTTCCATCCTTCAAAGAGCCGAAAACCTTGGCCTCAAACTCGAATTGAAGCCGCCCGACAGGCTGACTGTGGAATCAAAGAAACGTTGGCCTAGGGACTTCGCGGAAACGCTCCGGGACTACAAACCTCAGTTGCTCACGTTGCTGCGACTACCCTTTTGCATGGTGTATTCCGAGGCGCTCCGGGAAACCATCTTTCTTTGTGAAGACGAGGCCACCAAAGCGGCCTTGGTAGAAGCCGGTGCCGATGTGTGGAGCATCTACACCAGGGACGAGCTTCGCGTGCTGATCGCGCACAACCGCGTAAACCGTTTCTGCCCGATGAACTCTGCAAGCTGCACAAGCTCAAACGGACGTTTCACGGCAGGATTACCACATGAGACCAGACCGAAGTACGCTTCTGATCTTTGTTGCTCTCTTAATATGTTATGGCTCCGCTGCATGCGGCGCTGTTTCTGCTATAGCGCCGTGTTACGATTTCGAGCGTTTCAACGAGCTGTCTCGCCCCGCATCGGCTGAGCTTGATCGCCCCTGAAGCATTAACATGGCGTCTTCTTTGCCCTGCGATGCTAATCGCACACGCTGTCCAACCACGGTTACTGTTTACATTCAAAAAACAACTTTCTTTCTAGTGGATTCTTGGATTGCTCAGTTGGCACTACGCTGACCCGTTCTACATAGAACTTGACTAGCGTAGCATCTGCCCATCCCGGGACTGTTTTCTTCAAAAACCCGCAAAAGGCCATCGGCAGTTCTGGCTTTTCCGGATGCCGGTAAATGTTGTTATAAATGCCGTCTAGCCGTTCACCCGAAAGCCATTTAAAAACACCAGAACGTTTAAACACAGTAACATCCCCCGATAGATTGACCCGCTCCACTGAAAAACTCCGTATTGTAGGCGTTGCGATATGGTTGAACGTCGGGCCAACGGTAAATGGCCAGCCCTTCAGCTTAAATAGGCCGAAAGCTGTGGTAATGGCAATCAAGGTAACGCCTGTGCAAATCAAAGCGTGCGGTGTTAGACCCCAGCCGAACACGTTATTGCCATTCCCTGTCCGAACCAGTTCCGAAGATAAAAGCTCGTACTTCTTGGAAGGACTCGCTGCAGGAAACATTCGTCGTGCAAATACGGGTCTCGATGCCAAAAAGAGAAAAGGGTAAACAAGCCAGAGTAGTGGAATTCGTTTCGCAACTGAATAACAGGGGAAAACCTCGCGCTTCGTCTTATCGCTGATCAACGTGTGCACACGATGCAAGAGGACAGCGTGGTCCGACTGACTCAGATTGCTTTGGCTTTCGCGACACGCGGTGTCGACATAGATAATTCGTTGGAGTACGTCAAGGACCCTCACGGCAGACACCGTGCGGCGACAACGTTTGCAAGTGCCGTCAAACAGAATGTATTCCGGTCGTTTGAAGCAATGTTGACCGAACCAACGAAAAATCCGGTGCCAGTCCACAAACGAGACATAACACACCTGCAAATGAAAGAAGGGGTTTCCCATGAGAAGACCGAGCGTATTATGAAAGAGGATACCGGCTGCGGCTATGAATGTACGCGAGCGGGGGAAGAGTAATAGCACGATAAACGACAATTCGAAGGCAATTGTAGCTAATGCGCCGATTTGGAAAAACCACTGCGGCGCATTAATCACGAAATGTCCAAATCGGGGGATCCTTTCTAGTGCATACCATCTCGTGTAGCAATGGTATCTTAAACTTTCACCAAAGATCCAATTCCAGCGGCCATCGATAAGCTTCCAGAGACCGCCAAAGAAATAGGTGACTCCCATTAGAATCCACACGAGGCGTAGGGGCAACCCGTAATAGCGAGAAGGCGATGGTGGCGCGGTGATGCCCCTATCGGCGCGTTTCACCGCTCGAAGTAAGGCATCAATGGAAAGCATGTCCGCGCAAGGACTCACCGATAACAATAAAGCGAACCAAATCATGAAGTGATAAAAATCTATTTTCCCGTACGACTGAGGGATGCCACACAAGAAAACACCGAGAACTGCGACGACGAATGCAGATGAGCGAGCAAAGAATCCGATAGCCGCTGTGATACAAGCTGCCCGTAAGGTCCACCCCAAAATGTTTACAATGGTAGGATCGAGTGTCCCTACCTTGTGCAGAAACCAGCCGAATCCTATAGGAGGTACGGCTAGCTGACGTGGCAGCTGACTAAACCAGACGGTCCTATTTAAATCGAACCACCATGCAAAAAAGCCAAAAAACACAATGCGGAATACAGCAAGATTAACCGGATCTCCTGAAGATGTGAAAAAGTTGCGGATCGCATCTTTCAATTTTTCGAAAAGTTTGGGTCGCCGAGCTTCCAGAAGCAGATATGATTCAAGAAGAAAAAAGAGCAAAGAAACCTCTATAAAGATGGTTGTCTTCTTTTGCTGATAGAATTCCAAATCGTGAGACTCAGGCTCTAAGGCGCGATGGTGCGCAACGATTTGGTTGAGTACTTCGATTGATTTGCCGCGATAGCACGCCTCGACAAAAGACCTTCCGAAGACCATGTATATAAAAGCCATGAGTGCCCACAGTATAACCACTGATACTGCGATCCTGCCTAACATAGCTGACCGCACGCGTAGAGCGCTCGTCTCGCCTCGACGCTCTTTGATGATTACGCGTTGCCTCACTTGTCGAGTTAATATAAGGTCGCGGGTTCCGTAACGACAGTACGCGCGAGATTGAGAGTAAGAATACGCTTTGCTACAGCCTTGCCCATGGCATTGGATCGATCGGATCGAAAAAAGTCTTGAGTCTGTACGTTGTGCCCGTGCTGAAGGCGTTCTGAATCGCAAGCATAACCTCGGTGGTGTGGAGACAGAACTCCGCGGAAAGCCGAGACGATCGTCGCTGTTTGATAGCTGCATCCAGCTCAGCAACTCCCAAGCAAAAGTCCACACGTGGCCTAAGGTGGCGAGCGCGAACGCGAAGACTGCGCAGAAGAGCTTGTGGCTTCACGGCGTGGATCAGATCGCTGGTGCGCTTGCGAAGGGATGGCGGCTGCGGGCGTACTAACGGACATCTCATTTTCCATGGAGCAAGCATGGTTCTCGATCCGATAGTAAGATATGGTTTGATATATACGCGACACCGAGGCCACCAGATATCATCAGTGCAAAGCACCCCTCTATCACCGAAGATCCGCAGCGAATGGTTAGGCGGAGCGATCCAGCTACAAGTCAACCGCGAAACCACCCCCGAAACAAATTTGAGAACTGCGACGGAGAAATCTGGACTATTAACCTCCAGCAGTGGGACATCCGGGCCTTTATCGGCAATTTGACACGATGAAAAGGCGGTGACTGTTTCAACAGGTCCGAAGAATGCTTGCAACCAACTTATTGCGTATGCTCCGTGCTCTAAAGTGCATCCAACTTCGAACTCGTCTTTGTACGGCCACGGGATGTCCAACTCGTTAATCCATTTCTTGTATGGCGCCCGGTGAATCAAACCGCCGTCCATCTCGGCATACGCTAGGTGGATCTTTCCGATCATTTTTTGGCGAAGCGCCTTCCACATGGTCTGTGCGGTTTCACCAAGGAGACGAGAAGGAGCCGCGGAAAGCGAGAGACCTTTTTCGTGTGCAAGATTTACAAGTTCCTGCGCTTCGGAGAACGACATTGCCAATGGCTTTTCCGAATACACATGCTTGCCGGCAAGAAGGGATGCCTTTGTAATCTCGAAATGGCTTCTCGGGTTTGTGAGGTTTACTACGAGTTCCACTTTTCTGTCGTCAAGGAGCTCCGCGAGAGAGTGGTATTTGAAAGTCGAGTAATACCTAGAAAAACTCGCAGCGCGCTTCTCATTTCGATCCATGACACCGACTAGCTCGAGCTGCGGGTACTTCCACAGCGTTTTGAGGTAAAAAGGTGCTACACTTCCACAGCCAATCAGAGCAATGCGCGTGGTGCTCTGCCCGATTCGTTTGGGAGGAAGCCAGGCCGCTTCCGCAGCAGAAGGCACGTTGCGCCGTATAGGCAACGAACCGCCTGACTTTCGTGGGGCAAGAGTTCTAGTTAGAAGGGTATTCATAGTAATCTCCGGGTTCGGCATCGATGTGAGAGATTACTAAGCGGCGGCCCGACACACCGTTTGGGCTCAATAGTCCGCAGACATCGATTCAGGGAGCTGGATTGTGGCGGACGCCATGGATTTCAATCAAGCACGAATTTTCTACATTTAGGTTGTACAGGACGAACAAACCTTTGTATATTGGCGACGGAGAATGCGGCGAAAAATCACGAATCAGACTTGGGACCAGGTTGAAACTGCTTACGCATCCGGCATCGGTCTGCGCGAGATCGCGCGCAACTTAGGTATCCCAGAGGGAACCGTGCTCGCGCACGCAAAACGCGAAGGCTGGACACGAGAGATTCAATCTGCAAAGGCGCTTGCAAAGCCTGAGGATGGTTCCTCCGCAGTCACGCCAGTTGAAGCTGTAGCGATGTCGATGCAGAAACGCGGAGAGCGCCACGTGGAACGAATGGCGGGCGTCTCTGAACGCGCCGTCGATCACATCGAAACAATGGACGGCCCCGAAATCCTCAACTCCGTTGACCAGATTGAAAAGCTCGACAAGGTGGCGCGTCGGACCTTCGGACTAAAGGACGATAATCCCATCGGCTTTTCGCTCAACGTGCTCAACCTCGATGCATGCGACATCGAGGTCCGCGAATGAGCAAAAGCTCTTTCTTGAATTAGAAATCTGTTCCCACGAAAACGGGGTGCGGGTCGACGCTCTTAAAGGCCGTTTACGAGCAGAAATCATTTTACTTTACGGACCTGCGATTGCTAAGCCGGCGCACGAAAAAGCACAAAAACGGTTCTATTCGCCAAGGATCTGCAAGCGGATTTACCTCCGAGATTCGATAAAGCAGATCGAAACCTTGAACGGGTCAATGCAAAGCAGTCTCCAGTTTTGAACTGGGGACTATTTCGTCAGACACAACCGGTCGAAAAGCTTCAGTACTCATAGGTTCGTAGCCCGCAGGCCAACAACCCCGAAATCGGACCATTACGCGTTGTCCGGGTGGTGCGGGTGGAGGATTCACCCGGGCCACTGTCGCTTCAACAGGACACGCTCCCTGACTTATTATGTGTATTAGATCTTCGAATAGATATCGCGGCGCCCAACCGATGATCACGTAATCTACTGTTTGAATCTGAAGAGCCCATGTTGCGACTGGATTCGTCGTCTCAATCGAAACACCAAGTTGTTCGTTTGGCTGTAGCAGATTGATTCGTTCGATTGCATACGGATGAATATGACGCCACCCATGCAAAAAAAACTTGATTGAAAAAGAGCCATCAACACCTCGTTCTACCTTTGGAAATACCTCAAGATTGTCTGTAACTCGTCGACCTTCACTGGTCGCGAGCAGTTCAATCGGGTCGATCGCATCGGGTGCATCAAACTGGAAGTCAAGCCGTCGGAGATACTCTTGAAAACTCGGTCGACTCGCGTTCTGAAGACGATTTGCAAATAAAGGAAACAATTCTGCCGAAACGTAGCTTCTTTCGAATTGCGGAAAGCTGTCAAACGCAGCAAATCCGCAGTCTCGATTTGCCTGTAATGCACCTTGTAGATACCGGAAGCGATAATGTTTGGCTTTTACATCCGCGTCGAGTCGACCAACCGGATACCAAGCGCGAGTATTTGCGCTATCCTTCCACGCAATGAACAGAGTTTTCATTAGGCGATAATCTTCAAAAGTAACGTTCGTGATACCCGCAAGATCTCCCGGCTGAGATCGCGCTGTGGTTCTGTCATCCAGTTCTCTGGTATTGATGACAGGATACGTTCTATTCGCTCGTCTGTCACTTCAGAGAGATTTGGCAGAAGGGCACGAAAGTGTCGAGACATTGTTGGCATAAGTTTCTCCACCAGATTGAGCGGCGAGACCGGAGCTTTACCAAGTTCTTCCAAGTGTATTGCTCCTCGTCCGCTCCGAACATAATCCTCGACTTTCATTTCATGCAGTAGATGGACACGTCGCTCGTCGCGCATCTCTCGACCGAGTGAAGAAGCATGATCAAATGATGGCGCTAGGCGATGATTAGCAGTTGCCCCGAGCCCGCTACGTAATAATCCCCAGTTTTCGTGATGTCTGTCCGTGTTGCCGATCAAGGCATCAAGTAATAAGTAGCTGGCGAGTTGCCCAAGATCTTGTTCGCATCGATCTCCGCAAACGGAGGAGATAGCTTGGTGAATTCGTGACCACGTATGATCACTAGTTCGACGTTTACGTTCGGGGTCGTAGTCAGTCACCCACCCGGCAATGATTTCATTGCCATGAACAAGCACCTCTTCTGGTTTTCGAAAGTCCTTCGCTACCGTTCCCCGCAATTGTTGAAATTCCGCTAGTTCAACATCAGCGCATTCTACGTTCAATAGAGATGCTATTTCACAGGCTATTTTTTCTGCGAGGTGTTCTGCTTTGCCCGGTTCATCGCGCGGATGTTTAAATAACCAGCGTCCTCCAAACTTCGATTCCGGAGGTAACTCGCACCAAAATTTGTCCTTTGAGCCCATCGGCTCGTCGTGGCGAATCATCTCCTCTGTCACTGCAATGATCGGATATGTATCCATCAGTTCTGACCGGCACTTCAACAGAGTATTGGTCAGCTTAACCGTTGGAGCTCCGCTCGCGAGTCATTTTAGCCAATAGCAAGCGGAAGCGTTCAGGTCTGCGGGACATTGCAGATTGCCGAATGCAATCGTTTGCAATCAGCCGATGCAATCACAGGGCTGCTTTAGCGCACAAAAAACCGTGAGATGCTCTGAATAAGTGGCCAAGAAGTGGCCAAGTAAAAAAATTTGTGCGTCGCTGGACTGTGAGTCCTGCAGCACAAGTCGCTTGAACACAAGCTATTAAATTAAACGTGCCTGGAGGGATTCGAACCCCCAACCTTCTGATCCGAAGTCAGAAGCTCTATCCGGTTGAGCTACAGGCACACGACGCTTCTCTTTACGACCGAAGCGGCAGCGACTCAACCCAGGAGTCGGCAAACCTTCCCTCCTTCGACGAGTTAAAAGGTCAACGAAATACCAGCCCAGCCGGAACGACCTGGCGCGGGCTCGATAGTGCCGTTGAAGAAGACGCGGTATTCACCTGAAAGGTTGAAGACTTTGTAGGCAGGAATTTTTGCGGGAACGGTCCAGGTCGGACCAGAATTGCTGTGCAACATAAATGCCCGTGAGCGTAACGTTGAAACACCCCTGCTTCCGGAAAGTGATGCCGCCTTTAAACAGGAAGTCGGGGGCAAAGCCGTCGTCTTGCCGACTTGGTCTGGTATGTCGCTGCCTGTGAATTCCGCATCCAAAAATTGCACGTTACTGAAGGCAATGAGCTGCAGATGATGAAAGCCTTCTATTGGTACTCCTGGGACGGCGGCAACCTTTGCATCTTTGACGTCCTTGCCGGGCTCCGGCTGCGTTGTGACGAGCGGCGGGTGCTGAAAACGCGCGAGGAAATCGTATGAAATTCCCCTTCGAGACCGCGGTGCCGAGTGCTTCCAGTGTTGACGATGATAAAATCAATGGGGCTGAACTGGCGAGTCTCGGTGCGATTATCGAACTCCATCCAGAACAAACCGACGTCGTACCAAAAACCTTTGAAGGGTGTCCCGTGCACACCGAGCTCGAAATCGAGGGACTTAAACGGATCCGGCTTGTTACCCGGCGCGAGAACCTGAAACGGGGATGCAACGTCGAAAAGCGAACCGGCCGCCAACCTGATGATGCGCTGAAATACGCCTCATTGCGATCGCCAAAGTCGTTGCCCAACCCTATCCCCCCACAGCGGCACCCAGCGATCGGCGTGTCCGTTAAAGGGGTCTCCGGGCGTGGCCCCAGGCCCAATGATCGTATCCACATCAACCGTCTCGTGATCGAGCCGAAAGGACGGGACGATGTGGAATTTGCCGAGGCGAAACAGGGTTTCGGCGAAGACCGCCTGATAATCTGAAGTTCGGTCCTGATCTAATGTCTGCACGCCTTCTGTGCTGTCTCGCGAAGCGAACAGATCGGGGTTGCGAAAGCGCGTGAACGGCGCGTCGCCGTGATAGACGACACCGCCGAACGTCAGCGCGCTGCCTTTGAAAATCGTGCCGTCACACCAAAGCTTGCGGAATCGGACGTCTAAGCCGCCGTTATCGAAGCCTTCATCCTGAACTGTCGTAAAATCGGGTGGCACTCCGCTGGGACTAAGATTGGCCGCACTGCGTGAATCGAGTTCCTGATGAGTAAACCATGCTTTTGCTTGAAGCAGCCAGCCGTCGCCGAACTCATGCTCGTGACGCAGCACTACCGTGTAACGGTCGACCCGGTTATTATTGTATGGCGTAGGCGAAAAATTCGGATCACGCTGAAACTGCTGAAACGTCAGCCTGCCTGGATCGCCGCCATCGAAGCGACTGGCATAAAAATCGAGCGCCCAGAGCTGATGCTCGTCCGGTCGATACCCAACGTAAAGATCGGATTGCCACAGATCAAACTGGCTGTTGTCACGTTGCCCATCCGCGCGTACGTAGCCCCGTCCAGACGAAGCTCCAACGGCCCAACAGCCTCCTGGATTCCATTGTAAGTGGAGTAAAGCCCGTAAGGGCCACCGACTTGTTCGGCATAAAAATTCCACGGTGAACCCGGTTCAGGGTGCTTCGTCACGAAATTCACTGCCGGCGCCGGCTCCGGACCATAAAGCAAGCTGCTCCCGCCGCGGATCAGTTGAATTTCGCTGACGCTCTGAGGCAATGGTAGATAGTACAGGGTTGGAAAACCAATCCAGTCGCTCATGAGCGGAATCCCGTCTCGAAGCACAAGGATAAATTCTGATTCCTGCGGATTACCAAGTCCGCGGTAGTTGAAATTGAATCGGCCGGGTGCGTTCTGCTCAGTCACGAGCAAGCCCGGTGCCTTAACGAATTCATCTTGCAGAACGTTGTTCTCCAGCGGCGGTTGCTGGTCGAGCTTAATAACGGTCGCTTTTTTTGTCACCGTGATTTCCGTGCCCGACACCTCTGGCATGATGTGCTGACGTATTTCGCGCCAATTGTCGTAAGGCGTCGGAGTGGGAATGGGCTCACCGGTGACGGTGACCGGCGCAGCTTCTGTCGTTTGTGCGTTGCTTGGATTGTTCGGCACAAAAAGCAGAATCAATATTGCAACGAACCGCCAATGGTTGCTGAATAATGGTGGTGAAAATAGCCATGTGTCGGAGTGCTTTCTGAACATGGCGCGCGAGATTACAAATCTGCAATGTTGCCTCAATAACAATTTTGTAATCTCTCAATCGATGGTTCGATTGGTCTAACGCAGCGGTGCTTCTGACGGAGGCGTCCGCTTGACGCCTTCGTGCGGAACGCACCCTTTTGATCACCAACGTCAATCGGGTTGAGGCCTGAGACATTGACTTTGCAGGGCCGGGTGGCCGACGGGACTCGAACCCGCAACAACCAGAACCACAATCTGGGGCTCTACCATTGAGCTACGGCCACCAACAGTGACGCGGAACAAGATTTTAAGATTCGAATCTCCATTTGCAAACCCGGTGTCTGTTGGTTGTCAGTTTGGACAAATGGCCTTTCTCGCCTTTCGCCGTGCGCAGAGAGAAAGGACAAAGGGGGGGCTTTTGACCTTTCTCAAACAAAGGACTCGACTTTCCCGGGTCACTCCACTAATTCTCGACGCCGGTGGGACGAAAATCTACCTGCAGCTTGACTTTCGCCTTCGCTGGTTCTGGCGCGAGGCGGGTTGGCTCGGCTTTTCTTGCCACCTTGTTTTTCCTCCTTTTGACAGTTCCGCTTTCGGCGCAGCAGGACGACCCGAGCGAGATTTTTCTTAAAGCTTATCTGTCGGCGCAGCAAGGCGAAAAGCTCGAGCACGAAAACCGCTTTAAGACTGCCCTCGCCAAATTTCGGTTTGCTGGGAGTCTGATCGAAGAATTGCGGAGATCGCACTCCGATTGGCAGCCCGCGATCGTGGAGTATCGCGGCCGTAAGATCGGCGAAGGAATCCTCCGAGTTCAGGAGCGCATATCGAGGAAAAATGAATTAACAGCGGGACCAAGTCGGTTACCGGATGTGGTGCCATCGCTTCCCGAAAGCGAAGCATGGTCGGAACCCGGCCCTGAGGTCGTGGCTCCGCAAGGATTGGAAACAGTCTCCCAAGGACCGAGCGATGGGGCGATTGAGGAGGCAACTAGGAAATTGCGTCGCAAGGTCGACCAACTGCAAGCGGCGCTTGAAAAGTCGCGCAGCGATCTCGAAACCGCCCGCAAAGAAACGGCAGCCGTAAACACGCATCTGGAGGAAACAAGCTCCAAGCTTGAGAATGCACAAAAGGAAATCGAGACGTCGAAGGAGTCAGAACGTTCGGCACGCGATCAACTCGCGCAGACGCAGGCATCGTTCAAAGCACTTCAGTCATCGCAAGAAAATGGCGCTATAGAGCAGTTACGCACGGAGATCGCCGATTTGAAAGATGCCGTTGCTGTTGCGGAAGAGGCGCGTGCAACAGCGGAAAGGCAGAGGGACGAAACCAACGCGAAACTCGCCGAGGCAAATAAGCAAATCACTGCGGTAGAACAGCAGCGCGATGAAGCGCTCGCCCAGTTAGAAACGGGGAGCGAAACGGAACAGCACACGCAGGCGCTCCTCGCCGACAATGGCAATCTTAAGCTGGAGCTGTCAAATTTAGAGACAAACGTGCCCGCTAACGACAATTCAACAAAAGTGGAAGAATTAGTGAGAGTGAAGCAGGAGGCTACGCAGCTCCAGCAGCAACTGGTCGAAAGTCAGAAACAGAATCAGTATCTCGTAGCCAGAATTGCGGAGCTTTGGGTGCAGTTGGATGAGGCTGGCGCGCAGCTTCAGAGCACGAAGCTGACCGGCAAAAACAGCGAGGAGACCGACCGACTGATGAGAGAAAACGAACTCCTGCGAAACATCGTGGTACGCGAACGGGAGGAAGAAGCGCGTCGGGACGAAGCAAGAAAATTGATGCTGGCGGAACTGGACGGGTTAGGAATCAAATCTGATTCGTTGAATAAGGAAATCGAACTCCTCGCCCAGCCAGTCACAAAATTAAGTAGCGAAGAACTCAGTCTGCTGCGTCAGCCTGTGGTTTCAGTTTCGAATCAGAACCGCGGCGCATTGACCGCGAGTTTTATTTTCGCGAAAAAATCCGCGGGAGATTCAGTCGAGGGTGAGCCGACAACGAATAATTGCGGCGGGTTGAAAGAAGATGCACGCGGCGTCCCGCACAGTGTTGTACACGCCGCCAAGGAAAGCTTCAGCGATGCGAGTACCGAACCACAGAAACCTATGTCGGGAAGTCCTGATCAAGGATCCGAATGACCTTTTCGCGCTTTAAAGTTTTGCCGTAGCTTGACCGCAAAATCTAACGGCGACTTATTCGATCAACTTCAAGCAAGCTAGCCGCAAATCTTCATGCGCGTTCTCCGTGCTGTATTCATCGCGCTTCTCACGGCGTTCGCAGGCTGCCTTCTGGCCTTTTTTGTCGGTGATTATTTAACCAGGCTCGCGCACATGTCTAACATGGAGGGCGGCCGAGGCATGTTTGTCGTCTTTGTGTGCGCGCCCCTTGGGATTTTGGTGGGTCTGGTGATTGGTATCATTTCGTCCATCCTGGTCCGGCGAGAAGGACTTGCTGGATTTGTCATTGCACAAGGTTGGTCGCTTTTGATTGTTTGCGGAGTCGCGAGTCTATTAGCTGGCGTTCCTTATCTGTTATCGGACAAACCTCCAACAATCGATGGCAAGCACCTCGAGTTGCAATTCGAGCTTCGCGCCCCAGCAGCATTTAAAATTCCAGACCAACCCGATGGCTACAGTGTCCGCGTCAGCCTTTACACTGACAGTCAACAAAGCCGGTTTGCTTTCATCGACTGGAACTCGATCCAGAAAGATACTGAGCACGTCACGATTCCAGGAAATGTCCCGCTGTTGACGCACAGCAAAACCAGATCGCTTCTGGCCTCAATCGGCAACGAAACGGTCGCGTCGCAATTTATTGAATTGAGAATTCCACCAGCGCCAGGGAAGGAAGATGAAACCTGGTCTGACTGGATTTTTGCCACGCAGCGCGCAGATCTCAGTCCGGTTTCCGAGCCTGAACGAATGGCGCTTCGCTATCGAGTTCGCCCGGTCAACAAGTGATTCTGTAACGGCAGTCTGTGATCGCCGTACCCGCGGCATGAAACCATTTCTTACTGCTAACTGGCGTTATCTGGCGATGCTGAATTACGTGGTCGAACCCGCTCTGGTTGAACCGCTCGTTCCGGTCGGGACGGAGATCGATTATGAAAACGGCGAGACGTTCGTCAGCATTGTCGGATTTCTGTTTCTCGATACACGTCTTCTCGGTTTTCCGATCCCGCTGCATCGCGATTTCGAAGAAGTGAATCTGCGTTTCTACGTGAGGAGAAAATCCGCTGACACCTGGCGACGCGGTGTAGTTTTCGTCCGCGAGCTTGTGCCTCGCCGTGTGATTGCCCTCGTTGCCCGTGCATTTTATGGAGAGCGCTACTTCGCGCTCCCGATGAAGCACAATATAGAGCACGTCGATGCTAAACTGAGCGTCGAGTACTGCTGGCGACGCGGAAAGAAGTGGGAATTTCTCAAGATGAGCGCAGCCGGCGAACCGCAATCTATTTCCGCCGGTTCGCATGCCGAATTTATTACTGAACATTACTGGGGCTACACCTGTGTGCGGGACGGTTGCAGCGAATATCGCGTAGAACATCCGCGCTGGAAAATCTGGAACGCGAACAGCTTCGAATTTAGTGCTGACGTTACGAGCCTTTACGGCGAACAATTCGCCGAAACATTGAGTCAGCCTCCGCGCTCAGCATTCATTGCGGACGGTTCCCCAATTACGGTCCAAAAGCGCGAGATATCGCTACTTCAATAGCAGTTGCCTCAGCACAAACGGCAGAATCCCGCCATGCCGATAGTAATCGATCTCGATTGGCGTATCGATGCGAACCTTCACAGGCACCGAGCGCTTCTGCCGATCTTTGCCTTCGATCCCCAGCGTTACGGTTTGGCCGGGCTTAATTGTCTCAGACAAACCAACGATCGAAAAGATCTCCGAGCCGTCGAGCCCGAGTGATTGCGCTGTTGTTCCGTCGGGAAATTGCAATGGCAACACGCCCATGCCTACGAGGTTCGAGCGGTGAATCCGTTCGAAGCTTGCAGCGACAACCGCCTTCACCCCTAACAAACGCGTCCCCTTCGCAGCCCAGTCTCGCGACGAACCGGTGCCGTACTCGTGCCCGGCGAGAATCACCAGCGGAGTATTTGTCTCCGCATATTTCATCGCTGCGTCGAAGATCGACATCTCTTCGCCTTCACCATTCGCAAAATATTTCGTCACGCCGCCTTCAGTTCCCGGCACCATCAAGTTGTTGATCCGCACATTGGCAAATGTTCCGCGCGTCATCACCAGATCGTTGCCCCTGCGACTGCCATAGCTATTGAAATCTCGCGGCTCAATCCCGCGCGACTTCAAATATTTTCCAGCTGGCGAAGTTTCTTTGATCGCTCCCGCAGGCGAAATGTGATCGGTCGTTACTGAGTCGCCAAAAATGCCAAGCGCGCGAGCGCCTCGAATCTCCTCGATGTGCCCCGGCTCCATCGAGAAATCTTTGAAGAACGGCGGCTCGTGAATGTAGTCGCTCTTCTCGTCCCATTGGTAAATGTCGCCGGCGCTCGATGGAATGTCGTTCCACTTTGGATTTTGATCTGCAAAATCGCGATATAGTTTGCGGAACGCTTCTGGTGAAAGCGCAGTTTGCATGGCATCCCGGATTTCACTGAGACTCGGCCACAGATCTCGCAGAAATGTTTCATTGCCGTCCTTATCTTTCCCCAGCGGCTCACGCGAAAGATTGATGTGCACTCGTCCTGCGAGCGCGAACGCGACCACGAGCGGCGGCGACATCAGGAAGTTCGCCTTGATATGCTGATGCACGCGGGCTTCGAAGTTACGGTTCCCCGAAAGAACCGAGGCGGCAATCAGATCGTATTTGTGGATCGTCTTCTCGATGTTCGGATGGAGCGGTCCCGAGTTGCCAATGCACGTTGTACAACCATAGCCGACGAGGTTGAATCCCAGCTGGTCGAGGTATTTCTGCAGCCCTGTCTTGTGGAGATAATCGGAAACAACACGGGAGCCCGGCGCCAGCGACGTTTTCACTCCAGGATCGACACGCAGACCCCGCTCGACTGCTTTTTTTGCGAGCAACCCGGCTGCGATCATCACGCTCGGGTTACTGGTGTTCGTGCAACTAGTGATTGCTGCTATCAGGACGCTGCCGTGCCCGACGTGAGTGCGCCCGTGCGTGAAAACGTCGCTGGACTCAGCTTCAATTTCTTTGCCAGAATCGGGTGTCGGCCGGTTTGAAACCATCTCAATTTTGTTGAGTTCGTCCCCAGGATTAATTCCCTGGTCTTCCTTTTTATCGGTCGAAGCCATCTCGCCGTTGCGAGGTGCGCTGCCATTTAATTCCACCAAATGCTTTTCGCGAAGGTCGACATTTTGTTTGCCGTACCCGCCATCGCGCACCGGCTTTTCGAGCAACGCGCGAAACGTTTTTCCAAGATCCGGCAAGTTGATCCTGTCCTGCGGTCGTTTGGGTCCCGCGACGCTCGGCTGCACCTCCGCCAAATCCAGATCTATATCGACGCTGTAATCAATTTCGCCTTTGAGCGGCATGCCGAACATTTTCTGGGCGCGAAAATAATTTTCGAACGCAAGGCATTGTTCTTCGCTGCGTCCCGTCGCCCTCAAGTAAGCGACCGATTCTTGATCGATCGGGAAATATCCCATCGTCGCACCATACTCGGGCGACATGTTCCCAATGGTCGCGCGATCGGGCACCGGCAACGATGCGGCGCCTTCACCGTAAAACTCGACAAATTTCCCGACCACTTTTTGACCGCGGAGCAATTGTGTGATGTGCAAGACAAGATCGGTCGCGGTAACGCCTTCACGCAACTGCCCGCTCATGTGCACGCCCACCACTTCCGGCGTCAAAAAGTAAACTGGCTGGCCGAGCATGCCGGCTTCCGCTTCGATTCCGCCTACGCCCCAGCCGACCACGCCGAGACCGTTGATCATGGTCGTGTGCGAATCGGTCCCGACGAGAGTATCGGGGAAGTAAACAGTTGATGGTTGATTATTGATGGTTACTTGAGCCGAAAGAACTCCTTTAGCGAGGTATTCAAGGTTCACCTGGTGCACGATGCCGATACCAGGCGGGATGAGCTGGAAAGTCTTGAACGCCTGCTGTCCCCACTTCAAAAACTGGTAGCGCTCACGGTTGCGCTTGAATTCCATGTCCAGGTTCAGTTCCAGCGCTCGTATCGAACCAAAGAAATCCACCTGCACCGAGTGATCCACAACCAGATCGACAGGCACGAGTGGTTCAATGATTTTCGGATCGCGACCGAGTCGTTTCACCGCGCTGCGCATAGCGGCGAGATCGACCACTAGCGGCACGCCAGTGAAATCCTGTAAAACGATGCGTGCAACGACGAACGGAATTTCCTCGTTCGCCGGAGCTTTCGCGTTCCAGTTCGCGAGCGATTCGACATCTTTGGGCCGGACTTTTTGGCCATCGCAATTACGCAGCACCGATTCGAGAACAATCCGGATGCTCACCGGCAACCGCGACATTTCTCCAATTCCCTTTTCCTCCAGGGCCGGAAGCGAATAAAAAAATGCCTCGCGTCCTTTGCCGGCATCAAATTTCCTCAGCGTCTTAAATTCGTCGTCCATACTCAGTTCCGTCATCCTGAGCGAAGCGAAGGACCTCCCACAGACTCGTAGTGGTACGCGCGATATTCTGAGTGATCAAAAGGATCACTGAGAGGTCCCTCGCCGTCTCCGCGGCTCGGGATGACAACCTTAAGTGCGCGCGTCATTTCAATTGTTCCAGTTTCGCTTTGATCTTTTCAAAATTCGGCAATTGTCTGGCGTCGTCGTTGCTCTCCGCGTATTGGATCACACCATTCTTGTCGATGATGAACGCAGATCGTTTCGGCACGCCTCCCATGCCGAGATTCATCTGCGGAAGGAACGAATCGTACATCACGCCGTAATCCTGTGCGACTTTGTGCTCGTAATCGCTAAGCAATGGCACGGTGATTTTTTCTTTTTGTGCCCACGCTTCCTGCGCGAACGGATTGTCGCCGCTGATTCCGTAAACGGTGGCGTTCAAACCCGTGTAAGCGTTCAAGCCTGCGCTGACTTCGCACATTTCCGTGGTGCATGTGCCTGTGAAGGCCATGGGAAAGAAAAGCAGAAGTGTGTTTTTCTTTCCGAAATTGTCGCTCAGTTTGATTTGCTTTGCCCCGTCAACGGCCTTGGTCGATAACGTGAAATCTGGCGCTTTAGCTCCGACAACGAGTGGCATAAATGGATTCTCCAGTTTGAGTTCAACATGGGGGTACTTTCACTATAGGAATTGAGGTGGCTGGGTCAAAGCCTCGTTAGAGCGCTAAAGTGTTTACACGCGAAAGCCTTCGGAGTTGAGGTGCGAATCGCTAAATCGGTATCCCTAAATGGTGTCATGGAATTATTCTGGTGGTTTGTCGCGGTGATCCTGTTCGCAGTCGGCTTGATTGGTACGGTGCTGCCTGTGTTTCCGGGGACAATTATCATTCTTGCCGGCGCGGTCCTTCACCGGACGATGCTCGGGCCGGAGAAAAGCGTCGGCTGGACAACGATTGCCATCCTTGTGCTGTTGACGCTGGCGGCGTATGCGCTCGATTTTCTCAGTGGTTACTTCGGAGCGCGATATTTCGGAGCCACAAAGTGGGGGATGTTGGGCGCGCTGCTTGGAGCCCTCATCGGTATCTTCTTCGGGATCGTCGGATTATTTGTTGGACCGGTGATTGGCGCGGTCGCCGGTGAATTCATCGCAGGCAAACGAATGGTAGATGTCGGCCGGGCCGGCTGGGGGAGTTTGCTGGGAAATCTCGGTGCGATGATTGGCAAACTTTTTATCGCGCTCGTGATGATCACGATTTTCTTCATGACGGTGCCTGCCCCATTTTGACCTTGTCATGTCGAGCGGATCGAGACATCTCTTACTTCTTCTGTATCCGCTGTAATCCGTGTAATCAGAGGTTCTCTTTTCTTCCTGGCTGGCTGTGTTAAATTCTTTGCGGATGGCAGATGATCGCTGGTGAGCCTTTTTGGCTTGCTGGAGGAAAGTCCGAACACCATACGGCGGCATGCCGCGTAAAACACGTGGGCGTCACAGTTGAAAAACTGCGGTGACGGAGAGTGTCACAGAAAAGATACCGCCGGTTCTTTGGCAACAAAGTGCAGGCAAGGGTGAAAAGGCGAGGTAAGAGCTCACCGCTCGCGAAGCAATTCGCGAGGCATGAAAAACCCCATGCGGTGCAAGACAAAACAGAGGAAGGGCAGCCGGCCCGTTTGATCCTCGGGTATCGTCGCATCACGGCGAATGAAAATTCGTCGGACTCTTGGAGAAATCCGGGAGAGACAAATGATCATCCCCAGCAGTTTGCTAGCAAAGTGCCGGGACAGAATTCGGCTTATCGCCATCGAAATATGGAGGGCGCTTTCGAAAACGAAGGCGCCCTTCGCTCTTATCAAGCTACCGATGGACGCAGGCTGGATTTTTTGCGCAAGAGCGGCAGAACTTTTTCCGCCAATGCGTCGGCGGTGATGCCGTGTTTCTTGCGCAGGATTGGAACTGCGCCGTGCTCTATGAATTGATCAGGCCAGCCGATGCGCACCACCGGCGTGTTGATCATCCTTGAGTGCAGATGTTCCATGACTGCGCAGCCAAAACCGTTGTGCAAAACATGATCTTCGATCGTGCACACGACTTCTACGCTGCGCGCGAAAAATTCGAGCGTGCCGGTGTCGATCGGTTTGATCCAGCGCGGATTGATGAGCGCGACGGAAATTCCTTTTTCCTCAAGTTTGCGCGCCGCTTCCTGGGCCACTTCAAACATGTTGCCCAAGCCGAAGATCGCCACATCGCGCCCGTGCTGCACGACCTCCGCCTTGCCGATCTCGAGAAGCTTGGGTTCCGGTTTGATTTTTACGCCTGGCCCCGACCCTCGCGGATAACGGATGGCGATTGGACCAGAGTTGTAGTGCGCCATGGTCCAAAGCATATCGACGAACTCGTTCTCATCCTTCGGCTGCATGTGCACCCAATTCGGGACATGTCGGAGATACCCGATGTCGAACAGACCATGGTGCGTCGGGCCGTCGTCGCCGCTTAAACCGGCGCGGTCCATGCACAGTTTCACATTTAGGTTCTGGACGGCGATATCGTGAATAGCCATGTCGTAGGCGCGCTGGAAAAACGTGGAGTAAATCGCGAGGAACGGCTGCAACCCCTGCGTTGCCAGACCACACGCGAAGAGCGTGGCGTGCTCTTCGGCGATGCCGACGTCGAAGTAGCGGCCGGGATGCGCCTTGGCGAAATGCGAAAGGCCGGTCCCGCTCGGCATCGCGGCGGTGATGGTAACGATCTTTTGATTTGCCTCTGCAAATTTGGCGAGCGTCTTGCCGATGATTTCTGAATACGTCGGCGTCGGAGTCGGCGCCGTCTCGCCGCTCTCGATCTTGTATTTGCCGAGTCCATGAAATTTGTCGGGTTGCTTGAGCGCCGGCGCGTATCCTTTGCCTTTCTGGGTAAGAATGTGCAACAGAACCGGCTCTTCCTGAGTTTTCAAAAACTCAAATGTCCGGATGAGGAGCGGGATATCGTGCCCATCGATTGGTCCGTAATAACGCAGCCCGAGCTCCTCGAAGATCACGCTCGGCACTAAAAGGCCCTTCACGCTTTCCTCGACTTTGTGTGCGAAGTCGGCGACGGATTTTCCGGCGATCGCCCGCACGAAGTGTGCGGCTTTCTCATGCAAATGCGCAAACGTCGGGCTCGTGGCAATGCTGTTCAGGTAGTTTGCAATTGCCCCGACATTTTTCGCAATCGACCACTCATTGTCATTCAGCACGACGATGAAACGCTTGGTGTGCGCTTTTACATTGTTGAGCGCTTCGTAGCTGATTCCACACGTAAATGCGGCGTCGCCCGCTACGACGATGATGTTTTCGTCGCCCCCGCGGAGGTCCCGCCCGACCGCCATGCCGAGAGCAGCGGAGAGCGCCGTTCCAGCATGACCTGCGCCGTAACAATCGTGTTCGCTCTCGGTGCGCAAAAGGAAGCCGTTGAGCCCGCCGAATTGGCGCATCGTATTAAAACGATCGAGCCGCCCGGTAAATATTTTGTGGACGTACCCTTGATGACTGACATCCATGACGAAGCGGTCGTACGGCGTGTTAAAGACCCGGTGCAAGGCGATCGTCAATTCAACGACCCCGAGATTTGGCCCCAGATGGCCTCCAGTTTGGGAAAGGACCTTGATCAGTTCTTCCCGCACTTCCTGCGCGAGCTGGGGTAGATCATGTTCGCGCAGCGCTTTGATATCGGCAGGTGAGCCGATCCCATCGAGCAGGCGCGGTGGCGCGGCGGTCGCCTCAGAGGTCTGAGACGACTCAGAAGAGCTTGATTTCATCATTTGTGCTTTCGGATTCATCGACGGTTTCGGCGGGAGCAGCCGGTTCTGGCGCCGGCTCGAAATCCTTAACTTTTATCTGGCCTGCGCTATTGCGAGCAATTACCTCGATCTTTTGCTCGGCCTTTGCAAGTCGTTCCTGACAAACTTTTACCAGATTCATTCCCTCTTCGTAGCGTACGATTAAATCCTCGAGCGGGAGCTTGCCGGACTCCATTTGCTCGACAATTTTTTCGAGCCGATCCATCGCGCCCTCAAAGTTAAGCTCTGCCTCGCGCGGCTTCGGTTTGCTGCTCATGGGGAAAACGGAGGAATTAAGCACAGCTTAGCCAGGAGAAAAGGGGCGACTTACGCGGTGGCCCATCAAGCATGGAGCGAATGGCACGCTTTAACGCCTTTAAACGACACGCCAAATAAGCATTCGCGTCAATTCAAAGCGCGGCCGAATATTTCCACTCTGCATACATGAAAAGAATGCCGGCAATTTCGCGTTCGTGGTGGCGTCGACGTAAGGATGCGAATCGGAGCGAGTTATCGCCCGCGCCATCCTATTACGGAATGTGGGACACGGTCGCAGGTTTCGCGGCTCAAATCCGGGCCAGCGATTTTATGGCTGAGATGATCCGCCGCCGAGATGATTACGGTAGCGAAGGGGTGATGGGAGCGCTCGATTGCGCAACGCTTTATGGATTGACGCGTTGGCTCAGGCCAGCGGCGATTGTGGAGTCCGGCGGATATATTGGAATGTCGTCGGCCTTTATCTTGAAAGCGCTTACTGACGAAAAGCTCACCGCAGCCAAGCTGTACAGCATTGAATTGAGCCAGGAATGCGAGCAGGGCGCTTTGATTCCGGATGAATTGCGATCCGCCTCAGGCGGATTCGTGCCGATGCGCGGCAAAGTGGAAGATTTCCTTAAGCGCAACGCGTTCCCTTCATCCATCGACATGTTTCTGCACGACAGCTCGCATAGTTATCGGCACATGCTCTGGGAGTTTCGCCAATTTTGGCCGCGACTGCGCGACTGTGGATTACTCGTGTCGCACGACGTGCAGATGAACGCGGCGTTTCCCGAATTCATAGCCAAGACTTACGCGCACAATAAAAAAACCGGCCGCCGCGACGCCCAGCGCACATCGCATTACGAATGGGGTCGCTGGGGTTACATTGGCTTCGCCGTTAAGAAGGTCATTAACTCATCTCCATAGATGCGCGTTGTTGATCTTGTTCGTCGTCAGGACGCGCGCCATCGTCTCGTGTTGGGATTGGCTGCCGGCGCGGCGGTATTCTTTGCCTCGCGCACACATCTTCGCTTGGCAAGTGCACTGATTGCAGGCTGGAACGCGTTCGCCGTTGTTGTTCTCGTGCTTGCCTGGGTGATGATTTTGATGACACCCCAGCGCAACATACGCGAGCGAGCGCAGCAAGAAGATCTGAGCCGGTTCCTCATTTTTCTCTTTGCCGTGGTCGCCGCTTGCGCCGCGTTGTTTGCCGTCGGATTTCTGATCAGGGTACACAAAGCTCAGGCCGGCGGCCATTTCGCCGTTCACTTGCTGGTCACGCTCTTAACCGTGGTTACTTCGTGGACGCTGCTTCACACGTTGTTCGGTTTGCGCTATGCCCACACGTTTTATGGCGATAGCCAGCAGCCAGGCGTGCATGAGCATGCAGGCGGTCTGATTTTTCCCGGGAATGGGCCGCCGGATTATTTCGATTTTGCCTACTTTTCGTTCGTGGTCGGCATGACTTGTCAGGTGTCGGATGTGCAAATCACTTCGCGCCGCATGCGCCGCCTCACGCTGGCCCACAGTGTTCTGTCTTTTGGATTCAACACTATCATCCTCGCGCTCCTAATTAACACCGTCTCCGGCCTTCTGTGAACGAGGTGCAGAATCCGCGCATTGCGCATTTTGAGCGAATCAAGAGAGCGCGTGGCCCACGTGCAAATCCCAGTCTAACTCGGATTCTCTGTGCCTCGCCGAAAGCAATTTCTATTGTTATCTGAGTCGTTCTCCTCTCGCTGATTCTGTTATCAGCTTTTCCAGCCGCTTGAGCCGCGTTACTTCCTGTTTTGCACTCACGATCCACCACCCGATTGCTTTTCGATATGAAGGCGGCTGAGCATAAAAGAAATCCGAGGCGGCTTTATTTTGCCTCAACCTTTTCTCGTAAGGCCCGTCGAGATTGGCGCTCCTTTGTTCGTAGGAATAAATCCCCGAGCGGTTTTCTTTTCGCGCGTCAAACGCGGCCATGCCGGGGGACTTCATCAAACCTTTATCGCTCAACTCTCGTGCGCGCTTGATGTTGACCGCGCTCCAAATGCTTCCCCGTCTCCGTGGCGTAAATCGAATGGTATAACGCAAATCATCGACGCTCTTGCGGATCCCATCGATCCAGCCAAAACAGAGCGCTTCATCCACCGATTCCGGCCATGTAATGCTCGGTTGCTGCGAGCTCTTCTTGTAATAACCGACCCATAATTCTTGCGTGGTCGCATGATTCGTCTCCAGCCATCTGCGAAAATCGTTTGATGATTTGAAGTATTTGATCTTCATCGCAGCAGATCCCATTCATGCTGAGCGAAAGACCAAGAACTCGCGTGCGCTATGCGAGCGAGCACTGCGAGCACTCATCCACGAGGATGGTTAACCGATCTGCTTCTTGTAAGCTTCCGCGTCTTTCAACTGTTTGAGTTCGTCGGTGTTGTCGAGTTTGAGAATGAAAATCCAGCCCTGGCCATAGGGTTCGCGGTTGATCAAGCCCGGGTCTGCTTCGAGCGCTTTGTTTACGTCCACGACCGTTCCTTTCACCGGCGCGTAAATGTCACCCGCCGCCTTCACTGATTCGACAACAGCGATTGCTTCTTTCGCATTTGCTTGCCGATCCATCTTCGGTAACTCGACGTAAACCACGTCGGTTAATTCAGATTGGGCGTGATCGGTGATGCCGACCCGCACGTTGTCGCCTTCGCGTTTAATCCATTCATGTGATTCGGTATAGAGCAATTCGTCAGGGACATTCATGGTTTTTTGTAGAGCGGTTTCTTTTCTATAGTGGCTGGAAACTTTTGTCCGCGAATTTCGATATCGATTTGGCCGCCGATTTTCGCGCGCGCCGTCGAGACATACGCCATGCCCACACCCCAGTTCAAGCTCGGAGAAAGCGTGCCGCTGGTTACTTCTCCGATGCGTTCCCCGTTCTCGAAGACTGCGTAATGCGGTCGCGGCGGGGGTCCTTTCTCTTTCATTCGAAATGGTACGAGCTTTTCGCGCGGTCCTTTTTCTTTTGTTTCGAGTAAAACGTCGCGTCCGATGAAGTTTGATTTTGTCAGATCAACAAAGAATCCCAGTCCTGCCTCGATCGGATTTCGTTCTGGCGACAGATCGGAGCCGTTCAGCGGATAGCACATTTCCAGGCGCAATGTGTCGCGCGCTCCCAGACCGCATGGCTTAATTCCGAACGGTTTGCCTTTTTCGAGAGCCGCATTCCAAAAGTTCATCGCATCCGGTGCGTGAAAGAAAACTTCAATGCCGTCTTCACCTGTATAACCAGTGCGAGCGACGGAGACACTCGTCCCCTCGAATGGAAAATCGGCGATCGAATTTCGCGACGGAAGATCGATATCCGGGCCGAACAGCGCGTGAAACAACTCGGCGATCCGCGGGCCTTGAATGGCGACTCCGCCAAAATTCGCGCTCCGATTGACGAGGCTACAAGGAGCAGCGGTCTCCAGTCCGTCGCCGGGGCGATCAGGAGATCGCCCCTCCTTGAGATGGTCTTGCAACCACGCAAAATCTTCATCTGTGCGCGCAGCATTGACGACCAGCAGAAATTTCTGCTGGCCAATCCGATAAACGATGAGGTCATCAATGATTCCCCCGCTTTCGTTCAACAGAAAGGTGTATTGACCCGTGCCAATATCGAGCTTGCCGGCGTTATTTGTGAGCATGGTGTTGAGCCATTCGCGCGCGCCTGTCCCGTCCACAATCAATTGTCCCATGTGCGAAATATCAAAGGTGCCGACGTTGTTTCGCACCGCTTGATGTTCCTCGACGATGCTCGCGTATTGCACCGGCATGAGCCACCCGGCGAAAGGAACCATTCTCGCACCGAGCCGAACATGTTCTTCGTAAAGCGGTGTCTTTCTGTACTCGCCGTGGGTCACGAGCGACAGCCTAGACTCAGTGAGAGCTATCGCAAGCGCATGAACTCGGCTTCGACTCCTCACCTTCATCCTCTCCTCGATCGAGGAGGAGAGGAAGAGATCCCGTGGATCCACATTTTTCGTATGTGTTCAGCGCAAAAGGCGCGGCATTCACATCAGAGCTGGGGCAGCGCCCCAGGATAATGGAAACCGAAAACACTAGCGCTGAAAGTGCGATTCACTTTCCGAGGCGATTTCGATACAGGAATACCACGGAATGCCCCGAAAGATTTCGTCGTCGATTATCGAAGCGTGTTATGTCTGGGATTGAGAATCCAGCCGCCTGGATTGAATCGCGCTTTCAGCGCCTGGCCGTCTTGGGCAATTACCCCTGGGGCGTTGACCCAAGGCTACAGCTGACATAGCGCCTTTGGCGCTAAACATCTACGATTTTGCACGCGTGTGGCGTAACGTTGTCCGCCTCTCCCTTCCGGAAAGGGTGAGGATTGAGGTGAGGGATTGTTGCGCTACTGTCGCCGAACGATGACTTGGCTCGATAAACTCGAACGCCGCCTTGGTTTTCTCGGTATTCCGGGGTTGATGCGAATCGTGGTCGCTTTTAACGCGCTCGTTTTCTTGCTGGTTCGTTTGAACCCTGGTTTTCGTTTCGTGATCGAGCTGGATCCCGGGCGGATTCGCCACGGCGAAATCTGGCGACTGATCACGTATATTTTTCTTCCGCAGTCCGACAGTTTTTTGTGGGTCTTCCTTCTCCTCTGGTTTCTCTGGTTTATTGGTGAAGGCCTTGAACAAGCGTGGGGAGCGTTTCGCCTTACGCTTTATTTCGTTGTCGGAATGATCGGCACGACAGCGGCCGCATTTTTCTTCGGAGCGCGTTTTTCCAACTCAATGTTGTACGCGTCGTTGTTTTTTGCTTTTGCCCGGTTCTATCCCGATCAAGTGATCTATCTTTTTTTCGTTTTGCCGGCGAAAATCAAATGGATCGCCTGGGTCTCGGCAACGTTCTTATTGCTTGGCTTTGTTGTCGGCACGAATTCCTATCGCATGGCGCTGGTGGCTGCCATGGCCAATTATCTGATCTTTTTCGGACCAGAAATTATTCACGATGCTCGGCATCGCGGCGAAGTCTCGGCGCGACGAAGCCGTTACGCGCGGAGTTCTCGAAGCGAAGCCGAGCCGCTCCACAAATGCACCGTCTGCGGCGCGACCGAATTGAGCGATCCGAACCTCGACTTTCGCGTGGCTCGCGATGGCGAAGAGTACTGCATGCCGCATTTACCGAAGGCGACAACGCCTGCGAGCTAGGTTTCGTTGTAGAGGCGCTCACCACGGCGAGCGCCTTGGCGGTTCGGTGTTTGACGCAAACGCCGCTACACTTGACCAGAAATCGCCGGGCATGAAACTAAGCGCGATGACTGACAAGAACACAGCGCTGGTTCCCGAGGAAGGTTGGCATTGTTTGCATTTGTTTTACCGGATCGAGTACGGCCAATGGCAATTACTCAGCCGTGACGAACAAAATGTAGCAAAGACAAATCTGTCGTCGCTCGTGCAGGAAGTTCGCGCGATGCAGTGGACTCAATTGCTTACGCTTAGCATGGTCACACCGAAAGCCGACATCGGTTTCATGTTAATCACACCCGACCTGCATGATGCCAACAAGATTGAAAAGCGGCTCTCGCTATCGTTAGGCGCGGACGTGCTAAGTCCAGTTTACAGTTATCTGTCGCTTACCGAGGAAAGCGAATACATCACAAGCGAAGACGAATACGTACAGACGCTTGAGCCCAGTGTGCGGAACGATTCCACAAAACTCAATGAAGCCCTCGCAGCATTTCGCGAGCGGATGAAACATTACCGGCAGGAGCGCGTTTATCCGACATTGCCCGATTGGCCGGTTGTTTGCTTTTATAACATGAGCAAACGCCGTGGCGAACAACGGAATTGGTATGCGCTGCCGTATGATGAGCGCCGCAAACTGATGAAAGGACACGCCGCGGTCGGACGGGAGTTCGCCGGCAAAGTGAAACAGCTCATCACGGGCTCGACCGGTCTCGATGACGCGGAATGGGGCGTGACGCTATTTGCGCGCGATACATTTCAGATCAAAGCGATCGTTTACAAAATGCGTTTCGATCCCGTCAGCGCCGAGTATGCGGATTTCGGCGAATTCTACATCGGCATTCAATTGCCACTCGACGAACTGTTCCGTCGCTTGCGATTGTAGTTCTTAATCGTGCTCGTAATCGACTTTCGAACCGCGCACGATTACGAGTACGAGCACGATTAGGGCCTAACAGGATGGGTGACAGAGTGGTTGATTGTGCACGCCTGGAAAGCGTGTGTGCCGAAAGGCACCGGGGGTTCGAATCCCCCCCCATCCGCCATACTCTGTGATCGTCGCTCAGGAGGACAAACTTAAAATAAAACTTAAAGTGTTTTCACCTGCGCATGACGTGTTTAACATATTTGGACTCTGGGCGGCCAAGGCGTGAACTGATCGTATGGCAAGCAAGAAACACGATTATTATTAAACATGAGTCACGCGTTATTTTCTCTGAAGCCGCTCCTAATAATCACGGTGCTTGGACTAGTTGTGGCTTTGATCGGCGCCGTCGCGTTCGCTTGGTTAAACCCGGCGTCGAAAACTATCGCGCTTGCTACTGCCGCGCTGCTGGGCGCCGCCGCCTTGTTCTCGCTGCAGCTCGTGCTTGAGTTACGAGGATCGGAAGAGTCCGAGTTTATATCCGCAGAGTTTATTATCGATTGCGAGAAGCCAGCCGTTATGCAGGACTACTCAACTCTAGATACTACTTGGCATCGGGATTCTTACGAGCTCTATGCCAGCGAATGGCTCGCAGAAAATTCACCTGCGGTTTTCGAGGATCCGGAGCGACTGACGCGTGATTTTGCCTTTGCTGAACTCCTCCTGTTCTTTGCACAAGAGGAGTCCGACTGGCAATTCACTCCGACTAGTTTCATGGGCTCAAGAGTTTCGTGGATTTTCAAGCCGGGATCACGATTCAACGAAGTGATCGCGCAGCCAGTTTCGGAAAAAACGGATTACACTGAAGTTGCCCCCGCTGATTTTCTAGCTGCTCTCAGGAGAGCTGGTAACGCACTTGCTGGTTACGAGTCGCCAATGTTCGAGAATGGGGCACGTTTTCCCGGTGGCACCAAAATGATTCTTGGCGACAACTCCCTAACTTTGTCGAATCGGCTCGGGTCTCTTCAGTTTACCGTCGTACCTGCCGGCTTCCCAAGTCGCGGACCTAATGGCGAGCCGCAAGAGACGAGACTTTTCGGCATCCGCATTGTTAATCGTCAGAACGCTCTTTATAGCCAGCACCGCGAGGCTGCGAAACAAGCGGCTTGGCGTAAACGCGTCATGAGTGGCTTACACTCGTGGTTTGAACCGCGTCCAAGCCGCTAGAGTGTCACCTTGGCGGATAACTTTACTGGGTCGGCTGTCCCCGTCGGCGGGGTTTGATTCGACTTAGCTCGATTGGGCAGAGCGCCTCAATGGCATCGCTGCCTAACAAGTTATCTCATCTATTCCCACGTGATCTGTCGTCATGCTTCATAGATAGAAGCGCGGCGCTCATGTTTTCACATAATCTGGCGTGACCTCAAAAACACGCATCGCCGTACAAAATGGCCGGACAACCGTATCGCGGGAGCTAGAACGCCTCAACCTGAGATCTGACGCGCGTTCTCCTGCGCTGTACGCGAGGTAAAATCTGAAAAACCGGCACTGGCGGGGCTAAAATGCTTTATTCGGCAGCAGAACGACCTTCACATGTTTTTCGAAGGTAATCTATGAAAGCCGTCACATTTTCGTACGTGTCAATCGGCTCGTCGTATGAAGTCTCACTTTTTGTAAACGCGAAATCAAACGTGTTAAGAAAATCACCAATCTCTTTAAGCAGTTCTCGAATAAACGAGATGGAAATATTCTCCCCCAGTTTTGAATTTGCATTTAAACACTCCGCTCGATCTGCGTGTGCAAGCAGCTTGTTACGATACAAACGAATAGGATCGCGCATTTCCTCGATTCTCTTGCACTTCCCATCCAATTGAGTGCGTAGTTCTGAATATTTCTGGTCAGAAAGTTCAAGAACTAGTCTAGATAACGTCAAGTTCTCTCGCCCTCCGATCTCAGGCTTATCCGTGAGCCTAGCGATGGATAAAATGATATTGTGTGCCAATACTTCTTTTACGAAGGCAAAAAACGCGGGAGCTATCCTATTCAATAAATCAACGAGACCAGCGTCCATGTATAGGCTCTCCAACGCATGTAACGATTCGCGCGTCTCAAAGAGAGCGGTGGAGAGATAGCTGTAAGGCTCTTGGAGTTCCGGCGGTATCAACGGACTGGATTCGACTCGGTATCGCATCGTCGCCTTCGCATTCAGAGTAATAGCCAATTAAATATGCGGTTCAAGCCGCGTCAGGGTGTGTGAAAGCGCGTGGCAGGCTTTGGCAGGATTGCGATTTCCGGCGCTGCGCAGGACGGTAGCTGGCATGGCTATCTAATGAATGATCTCATTCGCTCCCACGCGTTCTTACGGCACATATCAGAGGTAACGGCCAGCGAGTGACTGATCTGACGTGAGCTGTATTGCTCTGGAAAGAGCAGGCTAGCCGGATAAAATAGCCGGACAAAGAAAGAGAGCGCCGAAGTCGCATTTTTGGCACTCCCGTATGCTGAAAACACATTTTGACGTAGTCGAGAGGTCGCTAATCGCGACAGGTAACATCGTCGCCGGAGCAGGGCATCCTCTCCACAAAGGCACTCCGCGCGAAGCATTCATTCGCGATTTTCTTGCCTTACATCTCGCGGAGAACGTTGGAATTGGCACCGGGGAGGTTATTGACTCAAATTCGATGCCGAACGAGCCTCGAAATCTCGATATTGTTCTCTACAAAAAGCGATTCCCGAAACTGAGCTTTGGCGGAGGCGTTAGCGCGTTTTTATCCGAGTCGGTGTTCGCAACGATAGAGGTCAAGTCCACTCTTGATAAAGAGAAGCTGCGGCCAGCGATTAAGGCTGCACGAAACCTAAAAGCATTAACTCGCCACCTCCGCCCGATCTTAGGTCTGGGTTATCCACCCGCCATTGTTACGTACGTAGTTGCATACGAGGGACCTGCCCAGATGAACACTGTCTACGAATGGATCTCGGCAATTCACGAAGAGGAGAACATCGCTCTAGCGAACATGCCTCCCGCGATCGAAGAACGGGTCAAGATCCCGAGTCCCTCGATTGATGTAGTCGTCGTTCTCGGCAATGGCTTTTTGTATTTCGATAACTCGCCCCTGGGAGTTCTTACGCAAGATAAGCGTGACGCGGACCAAGCAATAAAGTGGATCTGGGTGAATCAAGCAGACGGCAATCTATTATTTTTGTTTTTACATCTCACGCAGACAACGAGCAGCCTATCAATTACTGATATGGACTCGCTGCCATATCTCAAGAACGTCGGGGGAATCGTTTCGTGGGGGCCGGTGACCCCGGCGCCCCCCGCCTAGATAACTTTTGAGCGAGCCGTTCGCGTCTTTAAGCGTGTGCGTCAAAGGGAGTTCCTACGCTCACCGCAAGTGGCTTACGTTTTCGCGGGTCCTTCCCAACACTGAGAGTGGTCGCGGGTTGATTCAACGGTTGTATTTTTCTAGCCGAATCGTTCGCTCTAGTGGCAGCATCACTGCGTTGACTACGAGGGAAACTCTCCCATTCAGACAAGGCCAGCATCAGCTCGGGGGTGTTAGTTCCCGCCCGAGTCTGACCTCAACGGCTCTCAGGCGCAAAAGCTGCCAACGTCGCTTCCTCGCAGTGGACACTGGGGTTTGCTAAGGAGCGGGTCTTCTATAGGATAAACGCTGGGTGCCTTTTCAAAAAACGAATCCGATGACAGCACGTACAAAGTTGCGCTTCTTCCTCGCGCTCCTTATTACCTACGGAAGCATGTCCTCCGGCCAAATCGAACCTGACCGCGGTACCGGAATCGAAGGAGTGATTACTATTAGTCCAACTCGTCCTGGACCGATTAGAGCCGGATCCGATATTCCCAATGCGGCGCCGCTTCCAAACGCAGTTTTCACCGTTGGGAACGAAAAAGGCGTCGTTAGATCGTTCACGACAGATAGTGAGGGCCGGTTCCGGGTTTCGTTAAAGCCCGGTCACTATGTCATCGTGCTGGCGGAGCATCGATTTCCACGGCCATGCGGTCCGTTCGAAATCGATGTTGAGTCGGCCAAAATGACAAAAGTCGAGTGGCGATGCGACACCGGAATGCGGTGACTGAAACGACGGGCGGCGTTTTCACGCTTCGGTGCTCGTTCATTGGTTTCTTTCAATTTGCGCTGGTGCGAGTGTTCCGTGGACGACGACTACTCTTGGCCGAACGGCATAAAGCCGTTCTAAGAAGGGAAAATTTTTAGAAATGCTCCGAAAAGAGTTGACGCGCATCGGCAAACCAAATGACACGTGAGCTTCGGAAAATCTCCACTCCACAAACTCCTGGCCGCCCGCGTTTCTGGAACCTGAATCAGCGATTCGAGCTTGCGGCGATTGCGCGCTCACGGGTATTTCGGCAACGACGATTCCCGCCGTTATCGCCGGAGGATATTTTTATCCAGTGCCAAGATCAAACGGACCTGCGCTTTTCTTGCCGCTTCTCCATTTCGAGGAGTCGCGGCACGCGTGGACCCCAGGTCTTCCTGAGAGTATCAAGCGCCTTGACGACGACCTGATGAACCCCCGCTCGCGTTAAGCCAAATCGCCGGCCAATCTCTGCGAAGGTCAGACCTCTAATTCTGGCAAGGAGAAACTGTTTTTCCCGGCGCGATAGCTTTGCCATCCCCTGCTCGAGTAAAGTCAACAGTTCCGCTTCTGCCTTGGATTCTTCGATACGCTCCACGTCAAACTCGCCTGCAATTGCCCGCTCGATCAGTTGCTGGATTTCGGCCACAGTTCGCCAGTAACAATTTTTGCATTGAAGCAATTCACAAGCGGTGCGCCCATTTAGATCGCCCAGGGTCCGAGCCCCCATCGACTGAACAACATTTGCTAAACGTCTGGTGATCGGCAATTCGTCGAACCGCAACTTACAAACCGATTCTGGAATGGTAAAGCTAGCTGCTGTAGCTGCCTTTCTGTGCGAAGCGCGCTCTTCGCCCACCCGACGTACAAGTGAATCCAACTCATGCAACGTATTGAATCCACAATTTCTTCGAAACGCAAAATCGCCCACCTTTCGCCCTTGAAGGTCGCCAAGCACGCGGATGCCCGACCTGCGAAACACATCGGCTAAACGCGTCGATGTTTGGTAAGCGTCCAGTGGTTGGTTCCGGAGACCTACTGGAATGTCAATCCTTTTTGGAAAACAACGGAAGGCGAAGGCGCCCATGGGATCTTCGCACTTTCGGTGTGGCACGGGCATCTTGCTTGGTCCTTCTTCCCAAGTACTTCTCCGGAAGTCGTGGTCTTGTCGCCTCCGGGAAATACGGACAGACGCGACGGAAAAGTAACAGTTCGGTTACTTTTGCGCGTAGGACTTTGTCCGGCAACGATTATGTACAAACAGAACTCCTGGCCGCCTGAAATTAATTATTTCTAATATGAAAAAAAACTCCTCCACGCGTTCCGCATTCATTAATCCACGCACGTTGATCGGCTTCGTCCTGCTATTAATGGGCGCGCTCCTTGCGCTGTTCGCTTTAGACTCGCAGAAATTTGCCGTTCTCCCAGCACCCAAAGGAGGTAGCGCTGGCGTCCCGCTCTCTAAGATTCCCGGAGAACCGCTCCCGGCAACGTCGCAGGATCAGACGCCTGCTAATTACACCGGTCCGCAGAAAGATGTTCGTCCGGTAAAGGCAGTGCATACTCGGCCACTTCGTCAGTTGCCGAAGATCCCTCCGTCATTGGCGGTGCGCCGTGAAATTCGGGAACCGGCGCGGCCTAAGCCGCCGACTGACGCTCCGATGGGGGGCTTCAAGCAAGCCTTTTCAGGTCCAGTCCTCTCAGCACCTACGCCGACAGGCGTGAGTTGGGATGGTGTCGGGGTGGGACTTGCCGGATTTGTCCCCTCGAGCAATCCTCCGGATACCAACGGCCGGGTCGGGGCGAAACAGTATGTCCAGTGGAACAATACCAGTTTCGCTGTTTTCAATAAAACGACGGGCGCACTGCTTTACGGGCCGGCTGCTGGCAATACGCTTTTTCAATCGCTCGGCGGAGTTTGTGCAACTCACAACGACGGCGACCCAGTGGTCGCGTTCGACATCCTGGCCGGCCGCTGGATTCTTTCACAGTTCGTTGTTGGGGCGGACCCCGAGTTTTCGCATCAGTGCGTGGCCGTCTCTCAGACAGAGGACGCCACCGGAGCGTACTTCCTTTACGATTTCGTAACCGACCCCGCGAACTTCGTTGATTATCCAAAGATCGGCGTGTGGCCGGACGGTTATTATATGAGCGGTCATGTCTTCAACTCGACCGGCACAGCGTTTCTCGCCGGAAGAATCTTTGTTTTTGAACGCGAAAAAATGTTGAAAGGCCTTCCGGCCCGGCAACTTCAGGCTGACCTGAAAAGGTATGCAAACAAACCCCAATTCGGATTTCTTCCGTCGGATCTCGACAGTTTGACGCCGCCGCAGGCTGGGGAGGCTGCGTTCGTGATTGGTCCGCACCCCACCAGTACCAACAGGCTTGCCTCGGCAAGAGTGGCGGTTACATGGGGCGGTGCGCCGAGGATTAGACTAACCGAAAGTCTCATCGCGGAGACTTGGGGTATCCCGCCGTGTGTCAACGACACCGACGCGGGCGATCATCGCGATTGCG
>WNFX01000057.1_pt1 | contig 91041 bp, 84 predicted proteins | sample 5400111 | NCBI WGS metagenome assembly WNFX01 (sample SAMN13153363, study PRJNA577476) | soil metagenome | isolation source: 40 cm soil or saprolite under grassland replicate 1 | place: USA:California | collected 2016-06-15
TTTAAATCACAAGTATATAAATGCGGTCCAGGATTGCTATTATGATCATGTTCCTCAACAATAAGTTTCTATATTCTTCGCATTATATACATCGCCATCACTTACAACTCCTTGTATACCAAGCTTCCTGGCTAAAGTCCCTTCCAGAGAACAGCACGCTATTTGCTCCTTACTCTCCAAATATGCTAGATTAGTGGAGGGTCGGCGCAGACGCAATATCTGGAGGAGATACGATGCACTCCACTTCTCGTAATAGTCATATCTTTCCCTTCATGGTAGGCTGCCTGATCCTCCTATCGCTACTCGCTGCCTGTGGCTCAATTGCAACGCCTGTCACCAGGCATGCAACTCCGTCACCACAGATCCCGTCACCAGTCACTAGAGGCTTCACTCCTACAGGTACTACTACTGCTACTCTTGCTATGCCACTAACGCAAACCACGTGTCCACCAGCAGGTATGGCCCGCGCTATGATAACGGCTCCACTGCTTTCAGGTTCTCACCAGCACATCATTTACACCCTCAACCGGGGGACATACGACGCTCCTTCCGGCGGGAATTTGATGCGCTATAACGCGCAAACTGGCCAGAAGACGATACTCTTGAGCGTCACTAACGCACACATCTACGAGGCCCAGGTCTCCGCCGACGGGCAATGGATACTGTTCGTCACAACGACCGGGAGCACGGACAGGCAGACGAAGCTCCAGGCATTGCGCATGGATGGCCAGGGATTACAAACTCTGTACTGTGCGCCGGGCTTTGGCATACAACAGGTACACTGGTCAACTAACCAGCGCTTGCTCGTTTTCTACATTGTCGTCAACCACCAGGGAACCGTTTACCTGCTGGATGCGCGCAGCGGCAAGCTGCAAGCAGAGCTGATCGCCCCGACAGATACGGGCATCATTTTACGTACCTGGCTGGATGCCACGCACATCTACCTCACCGATGCTCCAACCGATACGCTTTTCTTTCACATCTACTTACTGGATATTCACAAGGGAGCGCATCAACACTTGAGCGACCTGCTGTCCGTTATCTTCCGGCAGTATGGCGATTTCGACAGTAGCTACGATGGCTCTCACCTGCTGATCAGCTACGGCGGCTGTCCACAGGGAGGCTGCAGCGGGCCGAGCAGTATAGCCACCCAGACTATTACAGGCGACCGGAAGCAGACCATCTACAACAGCCAGGTTTACGACGTTATAGCAGTCCGAGCCATCGACCGGGAAAGTCTTCTATTTATCATCGGGAATACATTCAGCAGCACTGGTCTGAATGTCGATAGAAGTCACAACGGGCTCTGGGCAATCAATACTGATGGCTCCCGCCTGACACGCCTGATCTCCACCAGCGCGCAGCAGTATTGCTACCTGAACTACAATTCGCAAGAACCCTGGTCGAACGTGTCCCGCAACGGCAGTATGTATGTCCTGCAGGTCAATGGTTTTCGCAATGCTCCCCAGGGCTTAGTAGAAACCGATACGCTCTTTGTTGGATCGCTTCACAGCGGGCAGCCCAGGATTTTGGCGTCTACCAACGATGGGTCGCAGTTGGTGATGGCGGGATGGACGGTGCTGTGAAAGTTCGTGTTCACTGCACAAGCACAGACCCGTAATATGGCGGTACATTCACCGTCACTTGCCCGTTTTGAACCTGGTACACATTCCCTGTAAGTTTATCTGTCATGTAACTTCCATTTGTCATACTCAATTGATACGCTGGAATCGTGATCATGTGGTTAGTGGCACTATTATTCAGGATAACGGCTATACGATTGTTCGCGTCCACGCGGCCATAGGAGTATACACCGCCGGCATCATTGGTAAGCAGGGTGATAAACGAACCGGTACTCAGCGCTGGATAGGATTTACGCAGCGAGATCAGTTGATGGTAAAGGGCTACGGCGCCATTGCTGGCGCTCCCCTGCGACCAGTCGAAGGTGCGACGATTATCCGGGTCTGCACCTCCCATCATGCCATATTCATCACCGTAATAGATCGAAGGTAGTCCAACGTAGGTCATCTGGAAGATAGCTGCGAGTTCTGTTTTACGAATATCGCCATCAGCGCGTTCGCCGAAGCGCGTAATGTCATGGTTAGAGAGGAAGTTGACCATTACCTGCTGAACATCCGTGGGATAATTTGCACGTGTTCCTCGCAGCCAGCTATCGAACTGCGACGTGGCAATGGAGGCAGGGTCGCCGCTGTAGTTCTCACCGGTAATCCACTCTGAAACCGGCTGAGTGAAGCCATCGAAATTGGTGGCTCCGTCCCACTGCCCAGGAGAGCCGTTTGTCCAGGGGTTGGCATTGCCCCAGTACTCGCCAAATACCAGCGCGTTTGGATCGACGTTCTTGACAGCCCTGCGAAACTCCTGCCAGATCTGATGGTTGAGCGGGTCGCTGCCGTTGTTCCCACTTGCATCGGCGTACTGCGCCGCGTCGAGCCGCCAGCCATCGACGCTGTAGTTGCGCAGCCAGTACTGCACGACCGAGTTCGGGGAAGCATAGATAGCCTGGCGCACAGCCGAGCCACTGCTGCCATAGTCGAGCTTTGGCAGGCTGTTGAAGCCCAGAAACGAGGCATACTGGTCTGGCCACTGCTGGAAGGTGTAGTAGTGATAGTAAGGGCTGGATTGACTCTGGTAAGCCCCTACTATGTTGGGATAGGTATTGTACTGGTTGAACCACGCATCCCAGGTCCCTGTATGATTAAAGACACCATCCAAAACGATGTAGGCTTTAGGGCCATTTGCAGCGCTGTGAACGTCGCTGATCAGTTGACGAAAGGCCGCGTTCCCTCCCAGGGAGGGATCGACATTATAGTAATCCTGGGTGTCGTATTTGTGGTTGGAAGGGGAGGTAAAGATGGGATTCAGGTAGATGATAGTGGCGCCCAGTGTGTTTTTGATGTAGTCGAGCTTTTGATCCACACCCTCCAGGTCGCCACCGAAAAACACGGTCGCATTCGAGTATCCTGCATCGCCATAGGGGCTGGCTCCCCACGGCTTCGCCTCGGTAGGTGAACCCAGATAGGTGTATTGCCCGGTATGTATATCGTTACCGGTTTCCCCGTCATAGAAGCGATCAGGAAAGATCTGGTACATGACGCCCATTCTGGCCCACGAAGGCGTAGTGAAGTTGGGCAGGATGTAGAAGTCATCAGCGCCTGGCTCGGTCGCGGAAGGACCATCAGCATTGTACCAGGCTGTTGCCGTGCCATCGTTAACCTGGAAGCGGTAATACTTGATCGAGCAGCTCGCAGGGATGGTCCCCTGCCAGGTGTCGAAGATTCCTGTCGCGTCTTGCCGGTAGAAGGCCAGCAGCGCCCAGTGAAAGCCACTGTCCGCCGTATCATAGTATTTGATGTTGGCGCTGGTAATATCGTTATGGAACGTGCGAAAGCGCAGCGTGACGGGTGTATTACATGTAGGCTCCAGCGCACTATCATACAGCGGTCCCTGGTCGTGGAACAGGCCATTCCATTCAATATTATTGTCGTTTGAGGCAGCACGGGCAGGATAGGTAAAATAGCGTGCTGACGAGACGAAAAGCGAAAACGTGGCTGTAAGTAGAAATATGGTCATTAAGACTCGTGAGAAGCGTTTGAACAAAATAGACCTCCGCTATGGTTAAACACACATCTGTTCATTTGATAGAACCGGGTAGAGACGAATGTTTGGGTATCGGCTTCACGAGGAAAAGCCCTTAAACGTGTTTTCTTGCTGCTCTCATTTCTCTTGTGCCGCCTTCGTCGGTGGGATGGAGAGGTTTCCAGGGGGCCTGCAAGGCCCCCTGGAAACCCGGACAGGGTCCCCCCTCCTGAATAGTTACAGAATTTTTAGCACCTCAAAGGAGTATCTGGCCTTTTTGTTGGGATCAGCATACCCGCCTCTGTCAAGCTAGAAAATACCCTCATTGATTGCAAAAGCAACTGGAAACGCGTCCTTAAAAAAGGAGGCAGCCATGGCGCTTTGTCGCCATGGCAATTAGACTATATCCTTGACAAGGCACCCTGGCTATGCTGTAATGAACCTGCTGGAATATGAAAGATTAAGGAGGGAGAATCATGGCACTGAGGAAAGAAGATATGGACAATAATGATAGAGCAGAGCAAAAGACGAAGCGCTCGCGTATCACTTTCGACGTCAGCCCTGAACTACGCCGGCGCATAAAATCAGCCGCATTGCAAGGAGACATCTCCATAAGTGAGTACCTTGCGCGCATTCTCGAGCAAATTGTTCCTAAAGAAGCAGGCACGATTAAACGAGAGCGACGACCCGCAACACGCAAAATGCTAGAAGAATTGCGTCAAGTACGAGAGCAGATTTCGCAAGATCGCGGAGGAAAGCCCTTTGAGGAAGACTCTACAGAACTGATCCGACAGATGCGCGAAGAGCGCTCACAGTACCTGGAGGAGCTATGAAAGATTCAGTAGTTGTTGACGCAAGTATCGCCCTCAAATGGGTACTTGATGAACCAGACTCCGATATAGCGCAAATCCTCTTAGCAGAGTGGATTGATAAGGGATTAGTGATACTCGCACCAGCATTGCTCGCTTACGAGGCCACCAACAGCCTCTATCGGAGAACTCGCAAAGGAGAAATCACACGAGACAGAGCCAGGCAAGCCCTCACGAAGATGCTATTCACAGGTCTGGAACTTGACTTCTCACAAGACGCCTCCCTCAGTATGAAGGCTATGGAACTATCAGAGCGCTTTGATCGGCCTGCAACATACGATTCACACTACCTTGCCTTAGCAGAGCGTGAAGACTGCGAATTCTGGACTGCCGATTCACGCTTATGGAATAGTATAAAAGGAAAGTTTTCCTGGGCACGATGGATGGGCGACTACCAGCCCACCGATCAAAGCACATCTCCAAACGAGTCTGACCATTCCTGAAGCCCTGGCGTGAAGCAATGAAAAGGTAGGAGAAGATTATGACTTTTGATCTGCAGCGCGCACGCCAGGAAACGCCGGGCTGCGAGCACGTTTTGCACTTCAATAATGCGGGCGCGTCGCTGATGCCACAACCGGTCCTTGATGCCACCATTAGTCACCTGCAACTGGAAGCGCAGATTGGCGGCTACGAGGCAGAGGAACAAGCGCACGATGCAATTGAGCATGTCTATGATGCCGCCGCTGCGCTCGCCGGCTGCTCGGGGGACGAGATAGCCATCATCGAGAATGCCACGCGTGCGTGGGACATGGCTTTCTACTCCATTCCCTTCAGGCCAGGTGATCGCATCCTCACCGCCGTGGCGGAATACGCGAGCAATTATATTGCCTATCTGCAAGTTGCCCAAAAGACCGGCGCCAGCGTCGAGGCTATTCCTAACGATGAGCACGGCCAGATCTCAATCGAGGCCCTGCGTAAAGCCATCGACGAGCGTGTGAAACTAATCGCTATTACTCATGTCCCAACCAATGGCGGGCTTGTCAATCCCGTGGCAGCCGTAGGCAAGGTGGCTCGCGAGGCCGGTATCCTTTACCTGGTGGATGCCTGCCAATCGGTTGGGCAAATGCCTATCGATGTGAATCTCATCGGCTGCGATATGCTCTCGGCCACGGGCCGCAAGTATTTGCGCGGTCCACGCGGTACAGGCTTTCTTTATGTCCGGCGAAGCGTGCTTGAGCGCCTCGAACCTCCTTTCCTGGATCTCCACGCGGCAACGTGGACGGCACGCGACCACTACGAGATGCTTCCCAACGCGCGCCGCTTCGAGAACTGGGAGACGAACTATGCCGGTAAAATCGGCCTTGGCGTCGCCATCGATTATGCTATGCAATGGGGTTTAGACACCACCTGGAGACGCATCAAGACGCTCGCCTACAACCTGCGCGCCCGCTTGAGCACGCTCCCCGGTGTCATCGTGCGAGATCGCGGCGTCACACAATGCGGCATCGTCACCTTTACCGTTGATGGGAAAGATCCCGAGGAGATCAAGCAGAGGCTCGCGCAGCATGCCATAAACGTCACTGTATCGGAGCGAAGTTCAACGCTGCTGGATATGGAGGAACGCGGGCTAGATCGCCTCGTGCGGGCCTCGGTGCATTATTACAACAGTGAAGAGGAAATTGAACGGTTCTGGGCAACCCTGGTGTCGATAATCTGACCAGCGTTTCACGGTGTGTACTCATGAGGCTCAAGGAAACATAGATCTATGCAATATCACCAGCCCGCCCATCACCGGGTAAGCACGCTCATCATCTGCACGCTGCTTGTCCCTATTCTAGTGCTCACTGCCTGCGGTGGCAGGAACGTTACCAGTTCGCCCATACCTACGGCGACCCGCGCCTTATCCCCTATATCCACTCAGCCTCTGCAACCCTTTGTCACCTATCATGGTGGGCGCGTGCAGCTTTCGCCCAGCGCCTACCTGATTTTCTGGGGCCCGAACTGGCAGACCGACCCCAGCCTCCACGCCACCATGCAAGCGCTCGAAAGTTACTTCACTCACGTTGGCGGAAGCTCTTATGAAAGCATCCTGACACAGTACTATATGCAGAATCCTGATAGCTCACGTTCTTACATCAACAATACCACGCACTTCTCCCCCCGCCAGGTCTGGCTGGACCCGGCTGTCCCACAGTCCGACGATCAGAGTTGCGGCATGCCAACGATTCGCGATGCCTCCGTGCTGCGCGAGATCACCCATGCGCTCAGCGCCGCTCACTGGATCAAAGACAGCCAGAACGCGACCTACTTTGTCTATACGCCTCCCGCTTTTGCCATCGCGGAGCCAGGCTGGGGCTGCTCAGGCAAAGATTACTGCGCCGATCATGAATGGTCCTCTGCCTTGCAGGTTTCCTACTCCGTCGACCCGGCCAACTGCAGCCGATCAGGCATATTGGCCGAGAAGTTGGTCTGGACCAGCGCGCATGAACAGTTCGAATCGATCACTGACCCCACGCCGGGGCGCTCTGACGATAAACTCTATAAAAACGAAGGCTGGTTCCATCTCGATCCCCACCATGGAGTCGAAGAGATTGGTGATCTCTGCACGAGCGTGCAGGGCTCACGCGACCTGAACGGCATGACATTTCATCTGCAAGCTATGTGGAGCAACCGCGACAACAAATGTATACTGTAAACCTGAACCATCATGGCTTCTTAGCTCATACCATCGAAGGAGTATAAAAACGTGCATGGCATTATTTCACTTCTGGACGATAAGCACTACCTACTGGTAGAAAACCTCTGGGCCGAACTGGAGCAAGAATTTGCGGTCCACGGCGTTTACAACACACCCTACCCGCACTTCTCATACCAGATCGCCCAGAGCTACAACTTAGAACAGCTCGAGCCGATCTTGCAGCGCTTCGCGCTGGGTCAGGCAGCTTTCAAGGCGAAGACATCGGGCCTGGGTATTTTTAATGGACCTCATCCAGTTTTGTATATTCCAGTTGTACGCAGCGCGGAACTGACCGCGTTCCAGCAAGCGCTCTGGCCCGAAATCTCCACGGCTGGTTCCGGCATCTCGGACTACTACCACCCCGCGAACTGGATGCCCCACATCACCATCGGCTTTGGCGATACCAACAAAGACAACCTCTCCCGCATTGTCCAGTCGCTCGCAGAACGCGATTTTAACTGGGAGATCACCGTTAATAATGTAGCTCTCATCTACGACACAGGGACTAAACAGGAATTGAGGTCTCGTTTTGCTTTTAGCAAGCGCTGAAAGGACATTGTTTCAATGAAGAGCCATCATAGCCTTCACTCCGCGACTGATTTCTTGTTGGCGGTCTCGGCTTGCATGGCACTCTCAGCAGACCGGGTATCTCGCGTCTGGTGTAAAGCAGGTAAGGCAGCTTCAAGCGCCGGTTCAGGCGTTGTTAATGGCCTGGGCTCAGTGGCAGCAGCTGCTCTGGATCTTACCGCTTCTCTGCTCATCTTGATAACTTTCCTGTAAATTTGCAAATACCGTTCCGTCATCACGTGAACTGAGAAATTTCGCTCCACGTGCAAGCGCGTCACATCGCGGTCGATCTCATCGATACGTGGGATGTAGCTTACCATTTCATCAACGTCGCGGACAAGGAAGCCTGTTTCACCATTTACAACAATCTCCGGCGCTGCACCACGAGCAAAAGAGATGACAGGGCAACCTAAAGCCATTGCCTCGATCATCACCATGCCAAAGGGTTCTTCCCATTCGATCGGGTTGAGGAAACCACGCGCACGGCTCAACAGTTTCACCTTCTGCCTCATGTTCACCGGGCCAACATAGCGAACCTGGTCATTATCGATCTGAGGCTCGATTACTTCCCGGAAGTAACGCATCGATTCCTGGTGACGTTGTACATTCCCTGCCAGTATGATAGGCACTCCAGCTCGCTTCGCAGCCTCGATTGCCAGGTGAGCACCCTTCTCAGGAGCAAAGCGTCCCAGCCAGGCAAAGTAAGCGCCCTGGCCCTTTACTGATGGCCGGTAGTCCTTCATCGCTATGCCATTGTATACAACTCCTACAAATTGCAGAGCCTTTGGGGCTTGCGCTTGAGCGCTTTTGCTGATCGCCACCATTGGTACAAAAGGCGCCCATTGCATGTAGTACTCATCAGCATCGCCAGTCCAGCCACCGGGCGCTTTATCAAAAGGGAAATTGCTATGCAACGTTGTTACGTGCGGTGTAGTGAGAGGTGCTGTAAGCGGGAAAATATACATGTCGGTCGTTGATGAGAGATGCGTATGTACAATGTCAAAATCATGTTCTTTGATATATTCCACGGCTTTATGTAAATGATAGTAGGCCTTGAGATGCGCCTGCATTTGCACGCCAGATGCGAGTAAAGAAGCGGGGAAAAAAGAGACGTGTTTGGACGAGGTTTTTGCATCGCCTGGTGCAAATAAGGTCACATCATGTCCTTGCGCGACCTGTTCCTCGACAAGGTTATAGATGACGTTCTCTGTACCACCATAGTTCTTAGGTGGGATAGCTATCCAGGGAGGAGCTATGTGAGCTATTTTCATGATCTAATCTTTCTTTTGCTGCTGGTCTGATTCCTTCTCTAAGAATAGCACGTATTTCTGCTGCAATGCGTTACGAACAGCTACTCGAAGGGTGGGGTGCCGAAAACCAGGCCTGATAGGCATAGAGAAAGGGCAAAGCAAGAACGAAAGCATGGTATAATGATACACAACGATTTGCACAGACTAGGAGGAGCTTTCTATGCGTCTACAAGGAAAAACTATTGGCATCTTCGTCGCCGCCGAAGTGGAGGACCTGGAGTTCTGGGTTCCTGTCATGCGACTGCGTGAAGAGGGGGCAAAAGTCGTCGTAATCGGCCTTTCAAATCAGGTCGTGCACGGCAAACACGGCCTGGAGATGACTCCAGATGTCAGTATAGAAGAAGCTCCGGCAGCCAACACGCTAAATGGCATCGTCATTCCCGGCGGCTGGGCGCCCGATAAACTGCGTCGTAACCAGAAGGTCCTACAGATCGTGCGAGACATACACGCGCAGGGTAAAATTGTTGCTACCATCTGCCATGGCGGTTGGGTTCCCATCTCGGCGGGTATCATGCGCGGGCGCAAGGCCACAGGCTCTACAGGCATCAAGGACGATATCATCAATGCCGGTGGCACCTGGGTCGATGAAGCGGCGTTCCGCGAAGGCAACATGGTATGGGGGCGTGTCGTCGAAGATATCCCTGATTTCTGCCGGGAGCTGATTGCGGCACTCGTAGGATGAGGAAAGACTATGTACCGCTTTCTCATAATCATTATGTAGATGTCCCTTTTTCCAACCCGGCGGCTTGATCCATAGAGATTCAGGGACTTGATATAAAACTTTCGCATCTATCAGGGAAGATTGATTGGAGGGTCATATGAGTCGATTTCTCGATGTCCTGGACCATCGCGTCTTGATCTACGATGGAGCCATGGGCACCAATATACAGCGCTATCAGCTCGGTGCAGAAGACTACGGTGGCCCGGCTACCGAAGGCTGCAATGAATACCTGGTCCTCACTAAGCCCTCCATTATTGAAGAAATCCACAGCGGCTTTATGGAAGCCGGCTGTGATGTGCTGGAAACCGATTCTTTTACCGGCAGCCGCCTCAAGCTCGACGAGTACGGCCTGGGCGCGCTCACCCATGAAGTCAATCTCACCGCAGCGCGCATTGCACGAAGCATTGCCGATCGCTATAGCACACCCGAGCAGCCACGTTTCGTCGCGGGCTCCATCGGCCCAACCGGCATGTTGCCATCCTCCGATGATCCGCTGCTCAGCAATATCACCTACCAGCAGCTTGCTGAAATCTTCCACGAACAGGCCGCCGCGCTCCTTGAAGGCGGCGTCGATGTGCTGCTCATCGAGACCAGCCAGGATATCCTGGAGGTACGAGCCGCCATTACAGGTATTCGCCGTGCTATGAAACAGGCCGGTCGCAGCGTGCCCATCCAGGCGCAGGTCTCGCTCGATACCAGCGGGCGCATGCTGCTCGGCACCGACATTGCGGCCGTCATGACCACGCTTGCCGCGCTGCGCGTTGACATTATTGGCCTGAACTGCTCTACAGGACCCGACTACATGCGCGAGCCGGTGCGCTTCCTGTCAGAGAATTGCCCGCTGCCCATCTCGACTATACCCAACGCAGGTATCCCACTCAATGTCAACGGGTTGGCCGTCTACCCGACAGAGCCGGAGACGATGGCTGAGGCCCTGCGGGAGTTTATCACCGAATTCGGCGTCAATATCGTCGGCGGCTGCTGCGGTAACAGCCACGAGCACCTGCGCGCTATCGTCAAAGCCTGTCGCAACGCACCTCGTCGCCCGCGTCCTATCGCAGACAACAACCTGAGCAATAAAGATCATGCCAGCATTGCGCTTCCGTTCGTCTCCAGCGGTATCCGCGCCGTGTCACTGCAACAGGACCCACCGCCGCTGCTGGTTGGTGAGCGGGTCAACAGCCAGGGCAGTCGCCTGGCAAAAAAGGCACTGCTCAACGAGGATTACGACACATTGCTGGCTATCGCTCGCGAGCAGGTTGAAGGCAGCGCGCATGTCTTAGATGTGCAGGTGGCCCTGACCGAGCGCACAGATGAGCCAGAACAGATGGCAAAGACCGTTAAGAAGCTCTCTATGGGGGTTGAAGCACCGCTTGTGATCGACTCAACCGAACCGGATGTGATCAAAGCAGCCCTGGAAACCTATCCGGGGCGGGCTATCATCAACTCGATCAATATGGAAAATGGCCGCCAGCGCATCGAGAGTGTCATACCGATGGCCCTCGAGCACGGCTCTGCCGTTGTGGCTCTCACTATCGACGAGATTAGCATGGGTAAGACTAAGGAGCGCAAGGTCGAGATCGCGCACAAAATCTATGATATCTGCGTCAACGAGTATGGACTGGCTGCCAACGCGCTCATTTTTGACTCGCTCACCTTCCCTATCACCACGGGACAGGAAGAACTGCAGACAGCAGGCATTGAGACCCTGGAGGCTATCAAACGTATCAAGGCCGAGCTGCCGGGCGTATTTACCATTCTGGGTATCAGCAACATCTCCTTTGGCCTGCAGCCCCATGCCCGCGCGGTGCTCAACAGCGTCTTCCTCTACCACGCGGTCAAAGCAGGGCTCGATGCTGCCATCGTCAATCCGCTGCACATCACTCCCTACGCTGAAATAGATGCCGAACAGCGCCAGCTAGCCGAAGATCTAATCTACAATCGACCCGACGCGCTGCCGCGCTATATCGCTTACTTCGAAGCACACGACCCTCAAAAGGACGATTCGAATGTCAGGGTAGACCCCACCGAGGGTATGAGCACGGCCGAACGCACTCACTGGCAGATCCTGCATCGGCGCAAAGAAGGCATCGAGGCGTTGATCGAGCAGGCAATCGAGCAACGCGCCAGCGAACTCGACCTATCCCAGAGTCAAGCGGCGGTTAATGTGCTCAATACCGTTCTGTTGCCCGCCATGAAAGATGTTGGCGACCGCTTCGGCGCTGGTGAACTTATCCTGCCTTTTGTGCTGCAATCTGCTGAGGTGATGAAGCGTGCCGTCGCCCACCTGGAAGACTACCTGGAGAAAACGGAAGGCTATACGAAAGGCAAAGTAGTCCTGGCGACAGTCTTCGGTGATGTACATGACATTGGCAAAAACCTGGTTAACACCATTCTGAGCAACAATGGCTACACCGTCTATGATCTCGGCAAACAGGTTCCGCTCAATACTATTCTCGATAAAGCAATAGAGGTCAACGCGGATGCTATCGGCCTCTCTGCGCTGCTGGTCAGCACTTCCAAGCAAATGCCGTTGTGCGTCAAGGAACTACACAAGCGCGGCCTGAAATTCCCGGTGATTGTCGGCGGGGCTGCCATCAACCGCTCGTACGGGCGGCGTATCCTGTTCGTCGATGAACAGGCTCCTGAATCAATGCCGCTGGCCTACGAGCCCGGAGTCTTCTATGCTCGCGATGCCTTTGAAGGTCTGGAGATCATTGATCATCTGACCAATTCCCCCGAGCAGCGCGCCTCGTTCATTCACCACATCAAGGAAGAGGCCTTGCAGGAGCGTCTGCGGAAAGCGAAGACGGGTGCGCAGGAAGCTGCAGCAGGAGAAGAACCTGTAGAGGTTCCGTCTTCAAGTATCCGATCCGGCGTCCCCATCCCCACACCACCCTTCTGGGGGCCACACCTACTGGAACGCATTGGCATCGAGGATGTCGCTGCCTGTATGGATCTCAATACGCTCTATCGCCTGCACTGGGGCGGCAAAGCCCATGGCGCGGAATTTACCCGCCTGGTAGAGGAAGAGTTCCGCCCGCGCCTGGATCGTATGCTGCGCGAGGCTCGCCAGCAGCGCTATCTGCAGCCAAGAGTCATCTATGGCTACTTCCCCTGCCAGTCCAGCGGCAACGAGTTGATTGTCTACGACCCGCGCGATGAAGGCCGGAGCAGGCGCGAAGTGACGCGCTTCCGTTTTCCCAGGCAAAGAGAACGCGAACGCCTGTGCCTGGCCGACTACTTTGCTCCTGTAGAGAGCGACAGGGTCGATGTTGTGGCCTTACAGGTGGTAACGGTGGGCAATGCAGCCAGCGAGGCAGTATATCGTCTCCAGCAGGCGGGCAACTACTCGGAGGCATACTTTGTGCACGGGCTGGCCGTCGAAATGACCGAGGCATTGGCAGAATATACGAACCGCGTCATCCGCCGCGAACTGGGACTGGAGGAGCAGTGCGGGCGGCGTTATAGCTGGGGCTTTCAGGCTATTCCCGACCTGGAGGACCACGTGAAGGTTCTCCAGTTGCTTCCCGCCAGGGATGCAATTGGCATCAATCTCACCGAGGCCTACCAGTTCGTGCCCGAGCAAACGACCGCCGCCATCGTTGTGCATCATCCCCAGGCCGTCTACTTCGCTGTGAGAGCCGAAGGAGCGGTGGTGTAATGACATGGAGCTGCGTGGTTCAAGTGAATTTGGCATTCTGGGTCTGCAAAGCCGGCCATTTTCAGCTTGAACCGTGCCAGATACTTAAGCCTCAGCGGCCTTGCTATTCCTGCCCACTATTACCATCGTGGTATCAACAGGTGCCCAAATTCTGAAACAAACCTGGACAAAGTTGTTTGCGTCGCCCTGATTCATTTGGACCAATACCAAAGCGCACTGACAGCTTATATACCTCCATAAAACTCCTCCTTTCCTAATCAGAGTAGCTTTTCAATGTGATACGAGCATAAGACACGAAGGCTGTTATAGAGAATGTCTCCCATATGTCTCCTGGAGGTCTATCACCTGACCACCAACACAAGTTCTCGAGGACCAGGTATCTCTAAGATGAGACAAAAATAGAAACAGGGGATAAAATTGTTGTTAGAGAACATACAGTTACTTGATAGAGCACAAATAGCCTGTTCCAGCGACGAAAAGTGTGGTATACTGCACCTACGCACAACACTTGCTACCAGACAAAGCCAAAGTTGGAGATGATCGTGAACTACCGAACGCACTATTGCACCTGTCCAGGCGTTCGCAGAGGAAACCCATGTAGCTCAGCCCTCTGCGAACGAAATGACGTGCCTGCTGCTAGAATGTAGTGATGATCTTTCCCTGCACGTTCCCCGTCTGAGCTGCTACCTCTCTACACACATGATGCTCTACAATCCTATTCAGAGGAGATATATGCTCATGACAACCGTTTCGGACAGGCCGATTTACCTGTATAACTCACTGACGCGCAGCAAAGAACTGCTCCAGCCACTCAACCCGCCGCGAGTCGGCATCTACACCTGCGGCCCAACCGTCTACAGAGATATCCACATCGGCAACTTCCGCACTTTCATGATGGCGGACTGGCTGCGCCGTATGCTCGAATATAACGGCTATGACGTTTTCTCGGTACGCAACATCACCGATGTAGGTCACTTGCAAAATGATGTCGAGGAAAGCGGCGAGGACCGGCTGGAAAACGAAGCTCGTCTCACCGGTCGCTCAGCCTACGAAATAGCCGCCTACTACACGCAGCGCTACCTGGACGACCAGGCAAAGTTGAACATTCTGCCCGCTCATCTCAATCCAAAGGCTACCGAGCATATTCCAGAGATGCTGGCGATGACAGAAAAATTGATTGCGCGCGAGCTGGCATACGTGGCGGATGGCAACGTTTACTACGACGTCAGCCGCTTCCCGCCTTATGGTGCGCTTTCAGGCAACACCGTCGAGAATCTGCGCGCAGGAGGCCATGGCCGCCAGCAGATGGAGATTGCCGAGGATAAGGACGCGCCCGAGGACTTCGCCCTGTGGAAACGCGGGGATGCAAAGCGCCAGATGAACTGGTCCAGCCCATGGGGAGTGGGCTTCCCAGGCTGGCATATCGAGTGCTCCGCCATGTCTACAAAGTACCTGGGTGAACAATTCGATATCCATACCGGCGGCATCGACCTGAAGTTTCCACACCACGAAGATGAAATCGCGCAGAGCCAGGGCGCCAGCGGTAAACAACCTGTGCAGGTGTGGATGCATGGCGAGCACCTGATCTTCGGTCAGCTTAAGATGTCGCGTTCAAAAGGCAACGTCATCCTGGTGAGTACCCTCGAAGAGTGGGGCGTTGACCCGATGGCATACCGCTACCTGCTGTTGACTGCGCACTATCGCTCGAAGCTCAACTTCACCGACCAGTCGCTTACGGCGGCCCAGAATGGCTTGAACAACCTGCGAGATGACATCGCCCCGCTTCCTGTAGAGCCAGCCGACCAGGCGCAAACCTGGTCCGAGGCGGCACAACACGTGCGCGACGCCTTTCACGCCGCGATCAACGATGACCTGGATCTGCCAACCGCGCTGAGCATTACTCGCGAGGTTGCCCGCGACAACACGATTGCTCCAGGGGAGCGACGACGCCTGATCCTCGACTTCGATCGTGTACTAGGTTTACGCCTGGATACGATTGAGGCAAAAATTCCACGTGCGCTGAGCGACGAGGCGCGTGCCCTGGTACGCGAACGCGACGAGGCGCGGGCAGCGCGCAACTGGAAACGCTCTGATCAGTTGCGAGATCGCCTCAAAACCATGGGTTTTGAGGTACGCGATACGCCTAAGGGGACGGAACTGGTGTGAGACCACCTCTTTGCACCAAATGCGCACAATATCAGCGATGAGTCAAGAGCAGCGCTGTCCCGCTCATCAAGAAGCGACACCCAGGCAGGGTGAGGCCACATTTTTTGGAATGAATCAGCGACGGCTGCGGTCACGCCAAGTGCAATAGGGTGAGGTTCAAAGTGTTGCGTGAGGCTTCATGGCTGAGAGCCCCCAGGCTCTCTTGCCACGCAAGGGTTGAGGTCGCCCCCAGCGACCGTGTGGCCACTACTATACGACGCTGGGAGCGCCTCTGACCGTCTCTAGTAGTGGCTGGGCTTGCCCCAGCCATGCCTGCCATCCACGCTCGAAGCAAAAAAATTCACCCAGTGCAATAGCGATACTTCCCGTGATATACCTCATCTGCTATACTAGTACATACAGAGGCCACAGCAGAGGGGCAACACATCATGCCCTCTTTTCCCTGAAGCGAAATCCTGCGAGGGCGCGGTGTATCGCAGACGCAGTCTGGGGCACACCATCCCCCAGATGGCGTCTGTGTGCCACGATAAATCGGGGACCTACGCCCATTCCTAATGAAGGAGCAAATGGCATGGCATCCTGGTGGCAAAAAACGCTGGCAGCGGCAGCCAGCCTGGCCGGGCTGGCCGGAGGAGCATACTACATGCTCATGCGCCGGCCACTTCCTAAAAAGAATGGAACCCTGCAACTGCAAGGACTGCACGAGGCTGTCGAGGTCATCACCGACCGTTATGGCGTGCCTCACATCTATGCCGAGAACGAAGCTGACCTGTACTTCGCCCAGGGCTATACACACGCACAGGAGCGTCTCTGGCAAATGGAGCTCAACCGGCGCGTTGGCTCAGGACGGCTTAGCGAAATTTTCGGCGAGATTGCCCTGGAAACAGATCGCTTCTGCCGCCGCCTGGGTATGCACCGCGCGGCCGCGGCAGAGGTGGAGCGCCTGGCAGAATACAGCAGGCGTGTTCTGAACGCTTACGCCGCCGGGGTGAACGCCTTTATCGAGCACAACAGGCATAGTCTACCCATAGAATTCACTCTTCTGCGTTTCAAACCGGACCCGTGGGAAATTAGAGATAGTATCCAGTGGGCCAAGATGATGGGTTGGACCCTTGGCGGCAACTGGGAGAGCGAGATCGTGCGAGCAAATCTTGTTGCCAAGTTGGGAGCTGAACGCGCAGCCAGGTTGGAGGCGGGCTATGATCCCCAACACCCCCTGATTATTCCTCCAGGCGTCGAATACCAGGGCATCAACACCGGCATGCTCGAGCAATATACAACACTCAAGGAGTTGAGCGGATTCGGCTTGATGGGCGCGAGCAACAACTGGGTTGTCGATGGCACCATGACCGCTTCCGGCTCACCTATCCTCTGTAACGACCCGCACCTGGGCCAGGCAGTCCCGTCAATCTGGTACGAGTGCCACCTGACAGCCGGAGACATTGATGTCATCGGCGCCAGCTTCCCCGGCGCTCCCGGCATCGTCATTGGCCACAACCGGCACATTGCCTGGGGCATTACAAATGCCGTCTCCGACATTGAAGACCTGTACATCGAGAAATTCAATCCACAGAACCCCCACCAGTACGAGTACCAGGGTAAATGGGAAGAAGCACAGGCCGTTCGCGAGGAGATCAAGATAAAAGGGAGGAGAGTCCCCTTCATCGAAGAGGTGCGCATTACCCGGCATGGGCCAATCCTGACCAGTATGTCTGGCACTACGAGTGGTGCCACAGCAGAGCAGAATGGTGCGAACGCCGGAACGGCCGAACTCCCAGTGGCACTGCGCTGGACTGGTCTCGAGGAGTGTCATGTTATAGCAGCGGTACAAAAAATGAACCGTGCCAGCAACTGGGAAGAGTTCCGTGAGGCCCTGCGCGACTGGGACGTGCCACCACAGAATATGATCTTTGGTGATAAAAAGGGCAATATCGGCTACATCATGGCCGGCGCGATTCCCATTCGTGCTAAAGGGCAGGCGCTACTTCCTTCCCCGGGATGGACGGGTGAGTATGAGTGGACAGGCTATATCCCTTTTGATGAGCTACCCCAGACCTACAACCCGGAACAGCATTTCATCGTCACCGCCAATAATCGCGTGGTGAACGACGATTACCCCTACTACATCACCAATGAGTGGCTTAATGGCTACCGTGCGCAGCGCATCCGCGATCTCCTGACCAGCAAAGCGCCCGGCGAGAAGCTAACACTTACTGACATGGCCCGCATCCAGGCAGATCAATACGCCCTGCCCGCCGTGGCAATCGTGCCGCACATACTGAATATTCAAGCTGGCACTGCCCTGGAGAAGGCCGCACAGGACATCCTGCGCACCTGGACCTGTGTGCTCGCCCCTGACAGTGCCGGCGCGGCCATCTATAGTATGTTTTTACGCAAACTGGAGCCTCTTGTTTTTGGTGTGTTGCTGGGAGACGACGAAACACTCCTCAGCACCTACCTGGGCGCGGGATCAACGCTGCTATCGTTGACCAACGGTCACCTCAGCCGCAGCAGACCATTGCTCATTCGCTTAATGAATGCCCATGATGAAACGTGGTTCGCAGATTCAACTACTTCCAATGGCCCTAAATCATGGGACGCGGCTGTCGCCGCTGCTTTCCAGGCAGCCATTGAGGAGCTACGTACAAGGTTCGGAGATGATGCCTCACGCTGGGAATACGGCGCGATGCACGCCATGACTTACAATCACACTCTGGGGATGGTCAAACCACTTAACAAAATATTCAACCGTGGACCATTTGCAGTAGGAGGCGACATCGATACCGTCAATATGGGAGCAGTGGCGCCCAATCAACCGGAGGTCGTGATCACCGTGCCTTCATACCGCCAGGTCGCGAACCTGGCCGACCTGAAAACCTCTCTTTCCGGACACTCGCCTGGGCAGTCTGGCCATCCTGCCAGTAAGCATTATGATGACTTCATCGAGCCCTGGCTGAGCGTCCAACACCATCCCATGCTCTTTGAACGCAGCATGATCGAGGAAAACGCGGAGGGAACGCTGCACCTGTTGCCGCGATAGGGCGCCTTCTTTGCGATTACCCCGCTTCCATGGTAAAATAGTGCCACTCACAGGTCAGCATATACTGCGGCAGCACTCCGGCAGAGAAATAACCTTCGAGAAAAGAGGGTGCGATGGCTCATTCGGTGAAAGAAGCGAACGACCGTCTAGAAACGCAACTCGAGGGCGCCCGCTCGTTCCGACGACGTGGCAGGGCCCTGGTACCTCCAGTAGTAACACTGGCCTTCTGGCGTTTGCGCCAGGCGTGGGGCTTACTCTTCATGACGGCCATTGGCATGATTGCTGCCGTCACGCTCGCTTGCGCGGTGCCGCTCTACTCGCAAATCGCTGCAAACGCAGGCTTACGCGGTATCCTCAGTACGCCTCCAGCAAATGCAGATATCGTTGTTCGCAGCAACTCTAAACGCATCTCCCCTTCTTTCATCGTCCAGGTCACACAGCATCTCGAGCGAGAATTTCACAAGAATCTCGGCCCATATCTCGGCACGTCGCAGTTTACCATCGATACGCAGCCGTTCGACTTGCTTACAAGCGCACACGGAAAACATGACAGCAAAACACTACGCCCAACACACGAGCTAATCCAGCTCTCCGGCGATTCGATGTACCAGGCCATGTCTCATCTCAAACTCATTGAGGGACGACTCCCTCAAGAAAGTGGCACCGATATCGAGATTGCCGTCACAGCGCAGACCGCCTCCCTGCTGCAATTGACATACCAGGTGGGCCTGGGGTCTATACTAAACATGAGGGTGCTCCTCATCAACGAGCAAACCGGCGTTTCAATATCGCGCGACCTGGCCCTGCATATCGTCGGCATCTTTAATCTTTTAAGAGAGGATGACCCATTCTGGCATGAAAATGACTTTGTGAGTAAAGCCCCGGATAGAGGACCTACCACGTATAAAGCGCTTGTCTCTACCCATACTATCCTCTCGGTGCTCGCAAAAACTTTTAACTCCACGTCGATATCGACATCTTTTTATACACCGGCCAGTTTAACCTGGGATTATCACCTTGATCCACCGCGCATTACCGTCGATAATCTGGATACCATCATCAACAGCATCCAGATTGTGCAGGTTGATAACTCAAATAATGCTGAACTTGAGCAGTACCCGTTCCTTACACAAACCCTGACGTACCTGCCGGCCAGCGCCTTGCAACTCTATCGCAGCCGCATCACTGTAGCTCAGCTTCCTGTGACAAGCCTTTCGCTGCTCGTGCTCGGATTGGTGTTGTTCTTCGTGAGTATGATGGCTGAACTGCTCGTCGAGCGTCAGATGAACGCGATCGCTATTTTACGCAGTCGTGGCGCCAGCCGCCGTCAGGTCTTTAACTCGCTCCTGACACAGAGTATTGGCCTGGGCATCATCTCGCTTATCGCCGGGCCTCTCCTGGCCATCTTTCTCGTGCGCCTGCTCGCGCAGCAGTTGCTGGCGCCCGCCGACCAGAGCGCCCTCAACCTTATCAACGGCAACCTGCTGCAACTCGCCCTGTGGCTACGCTGGTACGCCCTTGCAGCGGTTGGTGCCGCCGTACTGGCTATGGCCATTGCCGTCATTGGCATAATGCGCCTTGACGTTCTGGCTTTGCGTCGTGAAGCCGCTCGCTCGACACACCGCCCGCTCTGGCAGCGCCTGAACCTGGACATCATTGCCGCTATTATCGCTCTCCTGGGCTATGGCTTTTCAGTATATATCACCAACTCGAATGTGCTCGATCCACACCTGCGCCTTCTGCTGCTGTCGCCGCTGACACTACTGGAAGCGGTCTTCTTATTACTCGCCGCCCTGCTGGTCTTCCTGCGGTTTTTCCCACAAATCTTGCAATTAGGTATGTGGTTCACAACTCGTAACCGCGGTGCCCCACCAATGCTGGCCCTGGCACAGATGGCCCGCGCGCCACGCCAGCCCATTCGCATGACCTTGCTGCTGGCGCTGGCTACCGCCTTTGCCATCTTCACTCTCATTTTCACCGCTTCTCAATCCCAGCGTATCTTCGATGTAACCTCTTACCAAAGCGGGGCTGACTTCAGCGGTGTCCTGCGCGTGAACTTCTATACCTCTTCCCAGGTGGCAAACGCAGAAGCAGCCTACCGCCATATCCCTGGCGTCATTTCCGCCTCTGTTGGCTATACGAAATACGTAAACGCTGGGGGGCAGCGTACGAACTATACGCATAGATTTCAAGGCAGTCAATGCCGCTACATTCGCCCAGACTGCCATCTGGAGCCAGCAGGACTCATCTCAATCTCTGGGCAATCTCATGGATCAGCTCCGCTCTCAACGTGCCCGGGCAGCCTCACGTAAGGTTGTCCCCGCTATCGTTGATGCCTCCACATGGAACGCGCTTCATCTCTCAACCAGCTCTAATTTTACCTTGAGCCTTTCTACGGTTAGCTACACAGAGCTTATGAACTTCACGCCCATCGCCGAGGTGCAACACATCCCTAGTTCCGCTGATGAGGCACCACCTGCTGTCCTGGTAGACTTTCAGAGTTTCGCCGCCGTCTACGGCGAAACTATAGGCACCAATAGCTATGCCGTCTCACCCAATACAGTCTGGCTGCGTACACGCGATGATGTTGCTTCGCTGGCAAGCGTGAGAAAAGTGCTGAGTCAGGGCCCCCTGCAACTCGATTTTCTCTACGACCGCCGGGCCATGATCGCCGGCTTGAGCCATGAACCCCTCTACCTGGACCTTTTTGGCGTGCTGGCTCTTGGAGCCTCCACAGCCCTGCTGCTGGCGCTCGCAGGCAACTTGATCGCGTCCTGGGTGAGCGCGCGGAATCGCCTCAGTAATTTCGCCATCCTGCGCGCATTGGGCGCCTCACCGGGCCAGATTGCAGGCACGTTGCTTTGGGAACAGGGTATTATCTATATAGCTGCCATCGGCTGTGGCATCATTTTCGGCGCCATCCTGTCGGCACTTGTCATACCAGCGCTGGTCATTACAAGTGTCGCTTCCAACGCGATCAACAGCGATATCAGTAGTGGAGGTCTTTACACCGCACAGACGATTCCACCCGTCCAGATGATCGTTCCCACATCGTTGAGTATCATCCTGGGAGTGCTCATCGTTATATGTATCGTTGTCCTCGCTACCATGGTGCGTACCGTCTCGCGGCCAGTAATCAGCCAGGTGCTCCGACTTGACGAGGATTAGCCACGATCCAGTTCCAGCTTTTTTCGCTCTGCACGACGCCACTTCCAGGCATATGCAATCAACTCGCGGAAGGCCCGCGCGATGACCGAGAGCTTCGCTCCAGTAGCGCGTCCGCCGCGCCGTGGCAAATGGCGCACGCCAACCTGGGTATATGTATGCCCTTCTCGTGTGAATTTGTAGAGGATTTCGGCGTTGATCATCGCTCCCCTTGTCTCCAATTGGTGCGTACGAAAAAATTCGGTGCGATAAAGTTTGAAAGCACAATCCACATCACGCACATGCACCCCAAAAACAATACCTACCAGAATCTTCCAGCCCCAGGCGTTAAGCTTGCGCATCCAGGTATCCTGGCGCTCAATACGGTATCCCAGCACTGCATCATACTTTTTCAGCAGAGGGAAAAAACCTTTCAGATCGCGGATATCAAACTGCCCATCGGAGTCCATAAAAAAGAGCAGATCTTTGCTTGCAGCGCCGAAGCCACTCACCAGGGCGGCGCCATATCCTTCATTGACCAGGTGATGTAAGATGCGCACGCGCGGATCAGCAGTTGCAATGGCATCTAGCAAAGGTCCTGTAAGATCTTTACTTCCATCATCTACGACAATGACCTCGAAATCCTGTATCCATGCCTCCAGCATGGTAATGGCTTCATGTACTGTTTGCTCTATTACCTCTTCCTCGTTATGTGCAGGCATAATGACCGAAAGGCTATGCTCGGTACAAATATCTCTCAAGTCTGGATGATCCCTCGCTAAAATGCTGACTGGTATGCCTCTACTTGTAGATAGGAACTCCCGCCAACACTTGAGATAATGGCAAAGCACAAAAGTTCCCACCCATCTACATATATATACGTTGAAATATATGGTATGTTTGGCACCCACGATTCTTCACTAGCGCATTATATAACAGTAGAGTAAATTTGCGCTCCGGACAGGAGAATTCTCTGCTCGCCTCTTGACAGGGGGATAACAAATAGCTATACTATCTATAGCAAATAGTTATGTGAGGGCTGTGATGAATCTTTCTGAGAAACTCAAGCATTTACGGCAAGTGGAAGGGGAACTGCGCGGTCTCAACCGCCCGATGACGCAGATGGAGGTTGTAACAAGCATGCGCGATGAACTGCAAGAGAGTCTCAGCCAGGCCTATCTCTCACAATTAGAGAGCGGCAGGCGCGTACATCTGACAGCTTCAAGCCGCGCTTTGCTCGCCCGTTTTTTCAAAGTACATCCAGGATACCTAGTAAGCGACCCTCCTGATTTTAGCACAGACCTGCTCACCGATATGGAGGATGGTTCCGACCGCCTGAATACCTGGTTGATGGCCAGCGCCGAAGAATGGCGCATCGAACCCTCCATCCAGGATTTTTTTGAACGTCTTGCCAACACAGAGAACGCACGCCGCTACCTTGAACTTTTCGGCCAACTGATGAATTTATCAATAGAAGAGCTTGGGGCTCTCACGTCTGTTCTTAACCGGCAAGAAGAACACTATGGCGACTGATATTGTATTTCTATAATAGCTCAGCGTCTATATATCTGAAGCCTGTCTTTTGTAAAGGATTTTTACACATGTATGCACTACCAGGGCACAAGGAGCGACCGACAAGCGTGGGACAGCATACCCGTATATCACGTCGAAGCCCATTGTTAGAACGACATCCAGTGCTGGCACCCGTGTTGTTTTTAGGAAGTGCGGCTGCTCTATTCATCGCCAGTTTCCCGGCGGATAGTCTATTTCCTGTCCTCACATTTATTGGTGTGCACCCGGCCTTCCTCTGCCTGCTTTTGGCAATGGTGTCGGGTATATCGGGTATGCTGGCCGGTATCGTCTACATCATCGAGAGGATTGATAGCTACTGTCTACATTGTTTGCAGGCTGGGGTATTTCCACAGCCAAAGGAGCACAGCTATGCTAATCGCAACTGACCCACTTTCCCTTGTCTTCATCGGCTGCTTCACGTTCGGAATGCTTTTCTTGATTGTGACGGCTCTGCTGGGTAACCTGGGACACGGCCATGCTGGCACGCATGTTGCCGGGCAGCATGGTTCTCTACATGTGGGCGGCCCCGTTGCTGGAGGACATGGAGTTGGGCAGGCAGCCGGTCATGTTCCCGTCCACGCCCCGACCCATGCTGCAGGACATGCCGCAGCCGCTCACAGCACTACGGCTCAAAACCCATTGGGAAGCGTACAGTCAGCGCTTACCTTCATCAACATCACTTCCATTGTCTTCTTCTTAATTGGTTTTGGCCTCTTTGGCTACGTGTTTCATAATACCTTGCAACTGGTAGCCTTCCTCGTTCTGGCCCTTGCAGGCGTAAGTGGCATAGTCATTGCAGCGCTACTGCTCCTACTGCTTAGTCGCCTCTTCGGGGACAGCGAAGGAGAGACGATACAGGACGTTTCGGACCGTACGGGTATGCTGGGTAAAGTCAGCATGTCTATTCAGGAAAACGGCCTGGGCGAGGTCATCTACATTTCTCCCGGCGGAATGCGCAAGAGCGTCCCTGCCCGGAGCATCGATGGGCGTCGTCTTGAGCGCGATCAGGAGGTGGTTATTATCAACTCCCAGCACGGTGTCGCTGAGGTTGATACCTGGGAACATTTCATTGGCGAAGAGGAATCACGTGCTGCAGCCAACGATAGCGATGAATTGGAAAAACTGCGTGCGCTCCTCAAAGACCCAGAAAAGACAGACACAGAACTTGTCATACGAAAAGACCTGCAAAAGGAGTAACATTCTATGGATCTATTAACTATCATTATCATTGCCGCGGTCGCTGTAGTTGTGGCGCTCGTTGGCATAAACACCTACGGCCGCCTGTTGCGCAAAGTCGGGCCCAACCAGGCCCTCATCGTCTTTGGTCAAGGAGGTACCAAGGTCATCACTGGCGGTTCGCATTTCGTGGTCCCGCTGTACCAGCGAGCCCAGGAATTCTCCCTGGAATTGATGTCCTTCGACGTGGCTCCACCGCAGGACCTGTATACCACACAGGGGGTAGCGGTCAATGTTGAAGCCGTCACACAGATCAAGGTACGTTCAGACCAGGAGAGTGTCAAGACCGCAGCAGAGCAGTTTCTGAGCAAACCCCAGGATATACGTGAAAACCTGATTCGACTGGTGATGGAAGGTCACCTGCGTGGTATCGTTGGCCAGCTCACCGTTGAAGAATTGGTGAAGGAACCCGAGAACGTGGGTGAGAAAATGCTCAAGACCGTCACGCCCGACATGGAGAAGATGGGTCTTGAGGTCATCTCATTCACCATCAAAGATGTACGCGACAAAAACCAGTACATTGACAACATGGGCCGCCCGCAGACTGCTCAGATCAAGAAGCAGGCCGACATTGCCTTAGCGCTGGCGCTGCGTGATACGCAGATCCAGCAAGCAAACGCCCAACGCGAAGCTGCTGTCGCCAAAGCTGCCGCCGACCAGGAGCGTGTGAAGGCCGAGACCGAATCGCTGGCATTGCAGGCGGCATCACAGCGTAACCTGTCGCTGAAGAAAGCCGAGTTTGACGCCGAGGTCAAGAAGCAGCAGGCATCCGCTGACAAGGCCTATGACATTCAGGCCAACATGATGCAGCAGCAGGTCGTCACCGAGGCCATCAGAGTCACCGAGGTGGAGAAGAACGCGCAGATCAAGGTGCAGCAGGCCGAGATCCAGCGCCGCGAACTGGAACTGCAGGCGACCATCCAGAAGGCTGCCGAGGCCGAACGACGACGTGTCGAAACAGTTGCCGAAGCCGAGCGCCAGCGCCTGATCTTCGAGGCTCAAGGCCAGGCAGATGCTGCCAAAGCACGCGGTATAGGTGATGCCGAGGCTGCTCGCGCCAAAGGTCTCGCCGAGGCTGAGGTGGTGAGGGCCAAGGGCCTGGCGGAAGCCGAGGTCATCCGCGCCAAGGGTGAAGCCGAGGCGGATGCTATGAAGGTCAAGGCGGCTGCATACCACGAGTACAACCAGGCGGCCGTACTGGATAAGCTGCTCACCAACATGCCGGAAATGGTGCGTGCCATCGCTGAGCCGCTGAGCAAGGTGGACAAAGTGACCATCGTCTCCACGGGAGGCAATGGCGCTAACAATGGACTTGGCGCCAGCCGTCTCACGGGTGATATCGTGAACATGGCTGCGCAGATTCCCGCGCTCTTTGAATTGCTCAGTGGCACCCGCATCGGCGACCTGATGAGCCGTGTCCCGGCGCTGGCGACTCGGGATGATCAGAACAATACGGATGCTACGAAAGCCAACGGCGCCGGTCCCACCGTTGAAGCCGCGCCGGGCGAAAAGTAAGCCATCGCCTGGGTGATACGGCACAGGTCATAGGCATCTCATGGTCGGGGCAAGCCCTGATCCCTCGATAAATCGGGATACCTGCCCCCCAGGCAGGATGCCTACTCCCATGAGACGCCTTGGCAGACTGATGCATTCGTGTCACATGGTAGTGGCACCCGCAAGGGGTGCCATGTCCCGACTGGGTGCCATGCCCGATCGCACCATATCTTGCATACCGGCTATAGACCATGATCAGACTATGCGCCTACCTGCAATATTTATAATGATTTGGGGGATCGTACAATGAATCTGTTGGAACGTGTGCTTACCCTGGTGCGTGCCAACCTCAATACGATGGTTGAGAAGGCAGACGACCCAGAGAAAGTCCTGAAGCAATTACAACTTGATATGCGCAACCAGCTTGTGCAGGTCAAGACGCAGGTTGCAACAGCGATTGCCGAAAGCCATAAACTGCAAAGCCGCAGCAAAGAGAAAACAGCAGAGGCAGAGGTATGGATGCGCAAGGCAGAACAGGCAATCCAACAGAACAATGACGAGGCCGCGCGGACGGCACTGATGCGCTACAACGATATCATCAAACTGACCCAGCGTTACCAGCACCAGCAGAAGGAGCAGGAAGAGCTGGTGTTGACCATGCGCCGCGCGCTGCGCCAGCTCGAGGCGAAGCTCTCCGAAGTAGAGACCACTATCGATCTCCTCGTTGCACGCAAGCGCAATGCGCTGCTTCAACAGCGCGTCTTCGACACCCTCAGTAAGACGAGCAATCCAAAAGATAAAGAGCGCACGGCGCGTGCTCAAGATGCCGTACTGGAGGCCGAGGCGCGCGCCCGCGCCCTGGCCGATTTGCACCAGAGAGACCTTGATGTACAACTTGACCAGCTCTCCACAGAACAGGTGGTTGAACGCCAACTGCAGGAATTAAAGGCTAAAAATCGCTCCCGGCCAGAACGTCCCTTATTGCACGAAGCGAAGCCTCAACCCTCGCCACTCCTGCACCCGCAGCCACAAGAGGGCGAGCCAGCTAAGAAGCGCGCGGCAGAGCCAACAGAAACAGGACAAAGCGAGCAGGCTGCATCATCACCTACAGCCAAACAGGTGGATGTGGAGCAATTGAAAAAGTTGCTCCAGTCGCCCGACGCTTGAAGGCGACTGCTTCACTTAAACAAAAGCACGAAGATGATGATGACCACCAGTGCTATCACCATGCCCACGATGAATGAGAAGCGATTGTTTCTTCTTTCCTCTTCGGTCGGCGGCGTTTTTGGGCTCATAACCTTGTTTCTCTAGACTATTACAGCGCAGCGTCAATAGCTGCCTCAACATTTGCCATCACTTTCAGAGCTGCTGCGGGATCAGATCCACTGGCAGCGATAAGCACATGGAATATGCCTTTATTGCTATCGAGAAGACGCAGGAAAATATGACGATCTGCGCTGGTAATGATCGTCTCCTCGTAGTCGCCTCCACTAAGCTGGTCAAGCGAGTGCAATATTCCTTGCAGGATGCTGCTAAAGTATCCATAAAGCGATGAAATGTCCAGGTCGTCCACAGTCACCTGTGCAATAGGGTGCCCATCCAGGGTAAGAACCGTAGTAGCTATGAAGCCTGGAATTGAATATCCCAGCGTTTGCAGAGCAGAGACAAGTGTGGCATAGTTTCGCCTGGAGGTTCGCCGCGGGCTAATGCCAGTGTCAACTTGCTCCATAGCGGACGGTTTAGCAGTTTGCTGGGGTTCTTTAGAGAGCGGAGCAGCATCTTCAATTTTCATAGCCTGGCTCAGACTTTTAAGTGAACCACTCTGTGACCATTGCTGTTTTGCAGGCTCTGGCGGCTGCCATTCCGCTGCGCTGGGACGCGGTGCCTCTCTGTTCTCGGGTGGCTTTTTTTGTGGCTCGGTCGCTTGTCTGCCTGCCGCCTGCTCCACTGCCTTTACTGTTGATGAGACCTGCGCCGACGGCTGCCATTCCGCTGGCGATGATTCGAGCGCCGGCGTGACGGGTATCCGCGAAGATGCCGGATTTGTGGGTGATGGACGGCGTACCGCGGGCACACCATGCGTCGGTTGATCCGTTAACCATGAAGGCAAGTCCGAACGCTGGCTTGCAGGTGTTTTACGCACAGTCGAAGGAACAATGTTCGTACCACTGGTACTGGTGACACTCGACTCTTTACCAGTACGACCATTATCTGGACTTACCAGGCTGCCCGTTTGCTGCCACCATTCCTTTGTATCAGTTTGCTCGGAGCTAGCGGCTTCACGTGTCGACTCGTCCAGGATTGCAAAGGGTGTATCATCCTCCTCATCATGCGCAAGAAGGGCATGCCTGACTGCTTCATGCTCACCGGAATGCTCCTGGTTACCCGCATACTTCGTACGATACTGCAGCGCCTGAAAAATGAGGCGTGATAGCGGCTGTGTGACATTGGGTGTAATCTGCTCGTCCCAGGGTTGATGAATCACCACTCCATTTTTATGAGCCGCGAGCGCAAAAAAAGCCTCTTCACCGAGCAGCGAGCCGTACTCCGCCCAGATCAACTCGCCTCCTTGAAAACGCAACACTCCACGTTCCTCCAGCCCAGTATTTACCAGCAAAGCAATACTCTTGCGGCTCATAGTGATGATTTGGATCACATCCAGCAAATCGAAAGAGTCCAGGTTAGCAGAAAATCCTGTTTGTTGGAGCAGGCGGCGTAGCTCCTCTTTCAGCGTATGAAGATCAAACGGCTTCTCCAGATAGCTCACCACCCCTCCCTCCAGCGCCTGGTTCCGGGTGGAAGCAGAGCCAAAAGCAGTTACCATAATCAAGCGGGTCTTCTGGCGATGGGCACGTATCCATTGGAGCAACTCAAAGCCATCGGCGCCGGGCATTTTCAAATCGCTAATAACCACGTCATACTCTTCGGACCAGAGTATGCGTATGGCCTCTGCCCCGTTCATCACCCCACGGACGAAGTAACCATCCTTGCGCAGCGAGTTAACAATGCTCCAATTGAGGTTTTCTTCGTCCTCAACTACGAGAATACGCCATTGATCAGACATAGTTGCCACCGCCTAATTCGTGGGGTCAATGCATTGCGCCCCATTTGGGATGCCCTGATTCCCTCATTTTTTCATGGAAGAGTATCTTTTTCAAGAGACAAAAACCGGAAAGGTAATCATTATTTCAGAGCCGAGCCCCTCATTACTGGAAATAGCCATCATGCCCCCGTGATTCCGGACGATGCTGCGCACAATCGAGAGTCCTAATCCCATTCCTCCAGCCTTAGAGCTGTAGAGCGAGCTCATAATCCGCGCAACCTCCTCTTTGCTCATACCTACGCCCGTATCCGTCACCTTTAAACCCACCGTTCCGTCCTGCATGGTGATGAGATTGACGGTTATAACACCACCGTTGGGCATAGCATCGATAGCATTGGTAATGAGATTAACGAAGAGCTGGGCCATCTGATCAGGGTCACCGCGAAACTGCACATCGGCCTGGGTGCATATGACTTGCATGGCAACGTCGCGGCGTAGGAAGTCTTGCTCAAAGAGGTCCTGAATGTGCCGCACCAGGGTCAGCAGTGAAAATAATTGCGTTGGGCGATACTTCAGGCGCGAGAAGCGTGCCATGGACGACAGCAGGCGGCTCAACCGTTCTATCTCATTGACCAGGCGGCTGGTGTACTGCCGCGCATTGCTGTCAGTCTTGAGGTCTTCTTCCAGGCTTTGCACAAGCGCCTGCATCGCCGAAAGCGGATTTTTAAGTTCGTGGATGATCTGCGAGATAACATGCGCCAGGCTCGCCTCCGCCTCTCGCATTTCCACCACGCGCATCATAAGTCCCTGCGCCTGCATTTGCCGCAACACCACGACGTATTCCGCGCCGTTCATAGTTACAGAGACATTGAGACAGGCGCGCAGTTCATCAAACACTTCAACCCCTAAAAGCTCCTCCAGTGTGCGCCCTTCAAGCTCGCCCGGCGACTTACCAAAGGGCAGTCCAGCCGCGTCGCTGGCAAAACAGACTCGCCAGTATATGTCTGTCAGCAAGTAGGCCGTCTCTACCCAGGCCATTGCACCTATTGCGTCAGAAGCGCTCATCATACGCCCAATTTACCTTCGACGTTCTTACATGTCGTATCCGCCGAAAGTGTACCATGACAAGGGGGTGATGACAAGCAAACAGCAGATAATAACCATTGGACCTATCCTCACAGCCGTTTGATATGATACACTTGTGCCATATCAGGGCATTTGGGAGAAACAACGCCATGCAGCACGAGACCACACAAGATCAGTGGAAACGCACTGCCGGTGAGGCAGCGGTTGAGTTCATCGAAGCAGGAATGGTGATTGGCCTTGGCACAGGCTCGACCGCCTCCTATATGATCCAGGCGCTGGCACGGCGCCTGCAAGCTGGTCTGAAAATAGTCGGAGCAGTCCCCACCTCGGAAGCCACTGAGCAGCTTGCCCGCAGCCTGGGTATACCACTGACTGACCTCGACACATACCCAGAACTTGATCTTGCCATCGACGGCGCAGATGAGGTCGATAACCACTTAAATTTGATCAAAGGGGGTGGTGGCGCACTGCTGCGTGAGAAAATCGTCGCCTCAGCTTCGCGCCGCTTCATCGTTATCGCCGATGTCACCAAGCTGGTCACTCAACTGGGTAGCAGCGCCGTCTTACCCGTCGAGACCATCCCCTTTGCAGTGACGCCGGTCAGCAGGCGTTTACATGCGCTGGGAGCTTCGGTACAGTTACGCACGCGCTCAAACCAGGTCTTTCTCACCGACAATGGCAATGTAATCCTTGACTGCTCCTTCGCAGGCGGTATTACAGACCCAACAGATCTGGAATCTCGCATCCGGCGCATTGTCGGGGTTGTCGAGACGGGCCTATTTCTGAATATGGCAGAGTGCGCGATCATTGGGGGACCGGAAGGCGCCAGGCAGATCCTGGCGCGTTAAGTCCTGGCAGTGATCCATTCGTGTGCCCGTGCTACCAGCCACGGCAGCGTAATACCAAGTACAGCCACCCAGAGCGCCATTGCATTAGCGACGTTCCTCTCCAGCAGTAGCACACCAAGCCAGCCTCCCAGCAACGCGGCTAGAGCGCCCACACCAGGCATAACCAGCCGCCCGTGATGGCTCCACGATGAAGGCCGCAGCCTTGCAGCATTTGCCAGGGCGCCAATCAGGATGCCCGATACAACCCAGAACAGTGAGAGCGCAACCATGATAATCTCCTGTTTCCCTTAAGAGCCGACGTACAGCACATTGCTGAGGACATGAAAGAGATGCGGGCCATCGCTGAGCAATTGTCCTATAGCGAGACCTGATCGCACCTGGACATGTTCGAAAATGCCGAACTCTGCTAGGTCATAAGGATGATGAATGCGTGCAAGCGCCGCCGCGCATTCTCGCGATTCGGTGAAAGGGATGGAAGGGTCACTGCGGTCGTGAAGCAGGTAGACTGGCGCTCGCATCTTGTCGATCACGCGATTGATCGAGAGTTCGTCGAGTAACGCGCGCATCTGCGACGAGAGCGCGGCAATGTTGGCATTCACCCGGCCCGGCTCATCACCTGCCAGCAAGTGATAGGCTGCGACAGCAGGTGGCGAAAGACTGGCCAGGTTGGCAGCAGTCAATGGCTTCCCTCCGGGAGCAAACGCATTTCGCAGGGGCGTGCTCTCCAACGGCGGAAGTGTCCCGGCTATAGTATCGGCGAGTACCTGCTTTGGGAAGGGGTCCGGTCGCCAGGGCTGCAGGCGTCCATTCACCACAAACGCATGCTGGCCAAATGCCCGCAGCAGGCTGGTCGCATTATAGTAGCTGCCGAAGAGGGCCACGAATGCCACCTGGTCGCGGATGCGCGGGTCGGCCGCGGCGAAGCACACGAGGGGTCCGCCGCCACTGAAGCCGACCAGCCCAATACGATGCGCGCTCACACCCGGCCAGTGAGCCAGCGTCTTAAAAGCCAGCACGACTCCATCGGTGTCCTGCGCCGAGATATTGTCGTCAATCAGCGTGGTTGTGGTCATATTCATCACCACCAGCCCGGCGTGTGCCAGGGACATCGAGAGATTGATGAGCTGCGGCACCGTGCGATTGTCGCCGACCCCCGGAATCATGACAACGCCTCCCCGCACACCGGGAACAAGGGGTATGGGAGTTGTAGGCGCGTAGATATCCAGGTAGACTATACCTGCTGGCGCAGGAAACATCATCCTCGTGTGGCGTACCGATTCGTCAGCAGCCGTCAAGGCGGCCGGCTCAGATGCGCCCAGCAGCGCCGGTAATATCAGCATCGTTCGCAAATCAGCTCGCCCGGCAGGAAATACCGACAGGTAGAACCCTCCACAAAAAAGAAGCAAAAGCACGACGCGTGCCATTATACTCCCCAACGTGCGAGTACGTTGAAATCTACCCTTTGTGGCCTTTCCAGTCGCAGGCGCGGGAGGCGCCTGTTTCATGTCTTTATACGTTTCATTCGGCATCGCGGGACCTCGTGCTCACATCCTTGCTCACAAATAAGCCTTGTGTATCATTGCACTAGTATACGCGAAAGCTCCATCAAGAGGAATGGGTCATTTGCACTATTTCCAACACTGATTACGTCGCAAAGCAAGCGGACAAGCATCATTCCTTGACAGCAGGCAGTTGAGCGGTTTATACTTTGGATAATTCGAACATCCCCAACTTCAGCCCAAGGAGGTGCTGCAAACCACAATGATCTCCACAGGGGCATTAGCATGGGATGCCCTCAGCAACTGGCATCAACCGTCAGGTCAACCCGGCACATATATGGCCCATCATCCCTCGTAGTTGACCTACGATCCTGTCCCTGTGACTGTTCATCATTTGATTCAGTCGTTCAATTCCACAAAGGAGGTCTTCTTTGAGCAAAGCCACATCCGACACCCCTACCACTGGTACCTGGTCGCTCACCACCGGGCGTATCGTCACCGCTGGCGTCCTGGCAGCTATCACCATTATCTTAGGCGTCATTCCCGGCATCGGATTTATCCCCATTCCTAATTCCTCTGGTAGCGCTACCATCGAACACATTCCCACCATTCTAGGTGGGGTGCTCGAAGGCCCCCTGGTGGGCATGGTTACGGGCCTGGTTTTTGGCCTGCTTAGCTTCTTTCGGGCCACGCTGCCGCTCTTTAAAGATCCCCTGGTGGCCATCGTGCCGCGCATTTTGATTGGCCTGACTGCCTGGGCTACCTTCGCTGCTCTGTACCGTGTCAACCGGGTCGTGGCTGCAGCGGCCGCGGGTTTCGTCGGCTCAGCTACCAATACCATCTTTGTACTCGGTTTCGCAGTCTTGCGTGGTTATATTCCTCTGCCACTGGTCGTTCCGATCATTCCACAGGCCGTCATTGAAGCAATCATCGCAGCCATCTTGACGACGATCATTGCTGGTGCAGTCTACATCGTCAGAGGACGTTTCGTTCGCGCTCCCGATACGAAGCCGCGCGATCAACTTCCCTATTAGATTATGCTAGAAGTTAACGATGTTACCTTTAGCTACAGTGCTCATGGCGAAGAGGATGCTCCACCAGCTCTACGCGCAGTAAGCCTGAAGATCGATGCTGGCGAGACGGTCGCCATCATCGGCCAGAACGGCTCAGGCAAGAGCACGCTGGCAAAGCTCCTCGCCGCCATTCTACAGCCCGATAGCGGTACAATAGAGGTCGATGGCCTGCGCACCAACGCTGGCGGTGAAGCCCTGTGGACGATCCGCCAGCGTGTTGGGCTGGTCTTCCAGAATCCGGATGACCAGTTGGTCGCCAATACCGTCATCGATGATATCGCCTTCGGGCCAGAGAACCTGGGCCTGCCACGTTTTGAAATCGAAGAACGGGTCCAGGAAGCAATGGCGCTCCTGGACCTGGAACCCTATGCACAGATAGCCGTGAATGAGCTATCCGTGGGCCAGAAACAGCGGGTGGCTATTGCCGGAGTGCTGGCAATGCGCCCTCGCTACCTGCTGCTGGATGAGCCAACCACGATGATTTCAGGCCATACTGCGCGCCAGTTACTGGAAAGCGTCCAGCATCTCTCACGGGAACGCGGCATCAGCGTGATCCATATTACCCATTTTATGCACGAGGTCCCTTCTTTTAAGCGGGTCATCGTGATGGATGCTGGACGAGTACTGATGGATGGCACGCCTGCAGAAGTCTTCGCGCGAGCCGATGAGCTACGAGCAGTTGGATTAGATGTACCTATGGTCACCAGGTTGAGCCAGCGCCTGCGAGCGCAGGGCTGGACGGAATTGCCAGAGGTTGTACTCTCTACAGAGCAACTCAACGGAGCAGGCCATTTGCAAGCATCTCCGCCCGGCAGCGCTGGGATGTCTCTCATAGACACCTCGAGAGAAGTTACCCTAGCTCCAGCAGAGAGCAAGCCGCTCTTTGAACTGAGAGACCTACGCCATACCTATCTGCGCGGCACGCCTTTTGCAGTGGAAGCTCTGCGCGGCCTCTCACTATCCGTCACGCAAGGACAGACTGTGGCGCTGGTGGGACCAACCAAGGCCGGCAAGTCCACGGTTGTCGATGTACTGGCCGGTCTGATTAAGCCTGCTCCAGGTACATTTTTCTTCGCGGGAAGCGATGTCGGTGTCTCTTCCTTCGATATTGAACGCATCCGTTCGATGGTGGGCACCGTATTCCAATCGCCAGAGGCGCAAATCTTCGAGGATACAGTTGGCAAAGACGTTTCCTTCGGTCCACGACTTCAAAAAGTGCCATTGGCCGAGTCACGGCGCCTGGTTCAAGATTCTCTTGAAGCGGTGGGACTGCCTTACGAGGATTTCCGCTCGCGCTACACCTATGCGCTTAGCGGAGGGCAGAAACGCCGTGTAGCCATTGCTGGAGTGCTGGCACTCCAGCCAAAGGTGATCATTTTTGATGAGCCGGCAGCAGGACTGGACCCGCGTGGGCGGCGTGAATTGCTCGAACTGATCGTCAGGCTGAGGCAACAACAAGCGCTCACTATCATCTACATATCCAGTGGCCTGGAAGATGTAATAGGGCTGGCAGACACGATTTACATACTCGACCAGGGCCGCACAGTTTTTAGTGGTACGCCGGGCGAGATTCTAAGACACGCCAGTGAACTCAAAGCGTTGGATATCACCCTACCAGAGGCAACACAAATTGCGTTGGCTCTGCGCGAGACGATGCCTACAATCAATACCGGTATGCTTAGCCTGGAAGAACTCGAGGCAGAAATAATGAAGGCAAGAGTAATGAGATGATCGAACTCTCGAGAGACATCACCTTAGGCCAGTATGTCAACAACGGCTCGGCGCTTACGCGTATGGACCCACGAGCCAAGCTGCTCTGTGCCGTTTTTTTAATTGTCCTTATCTCCTTTGTCAATACTTTTATCGGCTTTGGCGTGTGCCTGTTCTACTGCATCGTCCTGCAAAGGGAATCACGCATCTCGCTGGGATATGCCTTGCGCGGTTTCAAACCGTTTCTCGTCCTGCTGGCTTTCATCTACATCATGCAGATATTGTTCTACGTCTCGCCAACGCCTCATCCAAAGGTCATCTGGCAGTGGGGCCTGCTCAACATATCGTGGGAAGGTATCAGGAGCAGCACGTTGATTATGATCCGCGTATTTTTCCTTTACTACCTCGCCTCTATGCTCATGTTCGCTACCTCGCTGGTAGATTTGACCGATGGTTCCGAGGTTCTGCTCTCGCCGCTGGAGAGAATCGGACTGCCAATAAACAATATAGTGATGGTCTTTGTCGTTGCCTTTAAGTTCGTCCCTATTTTTATTGCTGAGATCGAGCGCCTCATCAAAGCTCAAACGGCACGCGGAGTACGCTTCGATAAGGGCAACTTCATCAAACGCGCTATGAAGGTTGGTCCGCTACTGGTCCCACTGTTCCTGAGCGGCTTCCGGCGAGCCGAAGCATTGACGATAGCTATGGAGGCACGCTGCTATGGGGCAGGGCGTCGCGGCTGGAGGCGCAGCAAGCGCCGTGAAATGCATTTCAACCGCTCTGATATGCTGGTCGTGATCGGCACTGTGGTTTTCTGCGTTGCCACATTCATTGTAAACTTTATTGCGCCATTTTAACGATTTCTTGCGCTATAGCCGTGCTAGAAAGATAGGCATAGAGCATGCCAGGGAGCATAATACCGGAACAACGAGACGTCATTCTTCAGGCCGCCGGGTCCGTGCTGGACGAGGCCATCGCATTTCTGCAAGGCCTGATTCGCATTCCCACGGTGAATCCGCCGGGGGACGCTTATCCCGAGTGCGCGCGTTACATTGGTGAATGCTTGCAGGCGCTGGGCTATGTTGTGGAACACATCGAGCTATCCCCCGCAGAGATAGCAGAACTCGCTCCCTACGGTGAAGGCCTGCCGCGCGTCAACCTCCTTGGGCGGCTGCTGGGCCTCCAGCCAGCACCAGTGCTGCACTTCAACGGTCATATGGACGTTGTGCCCGTCGGCGCAGGCTGGTCCTTTGATCCCTTCGGCGGCGTCATCAGCAATGGGCGCATCTACGGGCGCGGAGCATCCGACATGAAGGGCGGCATTGCGGCACAAATCTATGCCATTGAAGCAATCCGGCGAGCAGGTCTACGGTTGCAGGGTACCATTGAACAGAGCGGCGTCGTAGACGAGGAGAGCACAGGCAATCGCAACGCCGGCATGGGCTTCCTGGTCGAGCGCGGCTACATCGCATCCGGCCGTACGGATTACGTTGTCATCACTGAGCCGTTGAACGTCGACAACATCTGCCTGGGGCACCGGGGCGCCATCTGGGGCGAGATCACCACCATCGGGCAGCAGTCGCATGGCAGTACGCCAGAACGTGGTGTGAACGCCATTGAACACATGGCAGATTTCATCGCAGAAGCGCTCTACGAACTCAAACCGCGCTTCCTGCAACGCAGGAACAGCGTGCCAGTCGTACCGGAGAGCGCCAGCGCAGCCAGCCTCTCATTCGGCACCATCGCAGGAGGCACCAACATCAATAGCGTACCTGATCGCTGTAGCGTCACCTTTGACCGGCGGCTGGTTATGGGAGAACAACTGGAAGACGCTCGTAACGAGATACGCGATCTGCTGGAAAAGCGCGCCAGTATGCAGCCCGGCCTGCGCTATAGCTATACAGAGCGCTACGCCACGGAGCCCACGTGGGTCAGCAGTGACACTCCACTCGTACATGCCTTCGCTGCTGCCATACAGGAAGTGCGGGGGCGCACACCGGGCTACGTGTGCAGTCCCGGCACCGACGACCAGCGTTTTGTCGTGCATAATGCCGGCATCGAACAATGCATCGTTTATGGTCCAGGCGAGATCACGCAAACGCACGTCGTTGACGAGTCGCTCGCTATCGAAGACCTGTTGACCTCCATCAAGGTCATGGCGCTGGCGGCAGCGAATCTTCTAGGAGTGAGTTGATGAGCGACATTTTAGAGGACATAACCTCGCCAGCGCTGGCGGCAGCCGTTGAAGCCAACATGGCAGAGGAGATGGCCGTCTTTGGCCGCTACCTGCCGGGAGCAGAGATGCACGAAGACCAGGAGATCACCTGGTTTATCACCGGACTGCCCAACTCCCTGTTCAATGGCGTTCTGCGTACCCGCTTCGCCATGGATAACATCAATGCAAAAATCGCACAACTGCTGAACCACTTCAAAACTCGCCAGGTGCCCATGCACTGGCCTGTTAGTCAAACTACACAACCTGGCAATTTAGGGATGTACCTGGAAGCGCATGGCCTGACTCCCGCTGGCACGAGCACAGCGATGGTGCTCGACTTGCGGAAAATGAACGAGGACCTACCGGCGCATTCTGGTCTCATCGTCGAGGAAGTCAGCGATATGGAGACACTGAGGTTATGGCGGCACGTCTCCGATAGGGGCTTCGAGAGTTCCGTCGAGGACGCCAGGATTTACTATGAAGCTTACATCAACATGGGCCCCGGTGCACATCTACCCTGGCATCACTACATCGGCTGGCTTCACAAAGAACCTGTCGCCACCGCTTCTCTGCTCCTGTATGCAGGCATAGCAGGCATTTATGGTATCGCCACCATTCCGCAAGTCAGGCGACAGGGCATAGGCGCGTTGATGACGCTGGCGCCACTGCGCTATGCTCGTTCGCTTGGATACCGTGCAGCTGCCCTGTCCCCTTCAGAACTGGGGCTGGGCGTGTATCGTAGAATCGGTTTTAAGGAGTATTGTCAAACGAGTTTTTTCAGGTGGTCTCTATGAAACAGGCAACGTCTTTATTTGAGAGCACATTCCAACCGGGAAAAGACTACCGCCTTTTCATCGGCGGTGACTGGGTGGAGAGCGAGGAGCATGTAGAGATTCGTTTCCCCTACGACCGCAACGTCCTGGTCGGGCGCGTAGCATGGGCAAGCAAGCATGACGTGGACGCAGCATTGGAGCAGGCCAGGGAGGGAGCGAATACGATGGCAAGCTGGCCACTCCATCGGCGTGCCACGCTGTTGCACCAGGCTGCCGATCTGCTCACTGCTTACGCGGAGCATTTTGCCTCCTTGATTGTCCATGAAGTGGGGAAGCCGGTCAAGGACGCCCGTCTTGAAGTTGCTCGCGCCATTGCCGCGCTGAACCTGGCGGCAGTGGAGGCAACACGCATCGCCGGAGAGGTAGTACCGATGGACGCTGTACCAGGAGGCGAAGGCCGCATTGCCTATACAGTGCATCGTCCACTGGGCATCATCGCTGGCATCACCGGCTTCAACTTCCCTTTGCTGCTGGACTGCCATAAGATCGCACCGGCCCTGGCTGCTGGTAACGCTATCGTGCTCAAACCAGCACCGGAAACTCCCGTAACTGCCCTTGAGCTGGCCGCGATCTTTGCCGAGGCGGGCATCCCGCGAGGTGCCTTGAGCGTTCTCCCTGGCAGTGATGACATCGGCGAACAACTTGTCCGCGATGAGAGCGTCGCTATGATCACCTTTACGGGCAGTTCAGCCGTGGGCAAACACATTCGTGCGGTGGCCGGATATAAGCGTGTGACGCTTGAACTAGGCAACAATTCACCATTGATCATCGAAGCCGACGCTGACCTGGCCCGCGCAGTAGCTCGCACCATTGCTGGCGGCTACTACGCAGTGGGGCAGGCCTGTATCGCTGTGCAGCGCATCTATGCCCAGCGCTCTATCTGCCAGGAGTTTGCCTGGCGCCTGGCGCAGCAAGTGGGGAAACTGCATACGGGCGACCCACGCGATCCCGCCACGGATAGCTCAACACTCGTCAGCGAGCAGGCAACACAGCGCGTCATGGCGATGCTGCGCGACGCCCAGGAGCAGGGCGCCCAGCTACTAGTCGGGGGCGAACTGCTCCCTGATGGCTGCATCACCCCTGCCGTCCTACTCGGTGTGACCCCGTCAATGCAGGTCTGCCAGGGCGAACTCTTCGGCCCGGCAGTGGCTATCGCCTCATACGACACACTCGATGAAGCCATTGATCTCGCCAACAGCACACCTTATGGCTTGCAGGCAGGTATCTTCACCAATAACCTGCAAAAAGCGTTGCACGCGGCGGAGCGGCTCGACTTCGGCGGTGTGCATATCAATGAAGTATCGAGCTATCGAGCCGACCACATGCCCTATGGCGGCGTGAAGGCCAGCGGCATGGGACGCGAAGGGCCGCGCTACGCCATCGAGGAGATGAGCGAGACGAAAATCATCATTATTACTACCTGAGCGTCTAGAGGGAGCGAGCAATGGCCACAATCATGATTACCGGCGGTTCCGGCTTCCTGGGAGCATACGTCACACGAGCACTGGCCGGGCGTGGCGACCGCGTGATCAACTTCGATGCCGTGGGACCAACTCCGGCACTGGCCGCGCTCACCGCTCCTTTTGAAAAGCAAATCGTATTTGTGCGCGGCCAGGTGCTGGACCTGGCAGGGTTGCTGAGAGCGGTACAACAATACAAAGTCGAGCGCATCTTCCACGCGGCCGCGCTCTATGACCCACCCTACTCACTTGAGGACCCGGCCATTACCTTCCAGGTCAACGTCAACGGCACCATCAATGTACTGGAGGCTGCGCGCCTCTGCGGCGTGCAGCGCGTCGTGCAGAGCAGCAGCATTGCCGTCTACGCGCCTCGTCAATACGAGCCCATTGACGAGCGGCACCCCATTCATATTCCTTCGACAGGTAACCCCCTGGGGCCATATGGGGCATCGAAGGCCGCCGCCGAGATCGTGGGCATCACCTACTACAGCACCAACGGCGTCGATTTCATTGCCCTGCGCAACTCGGCCATCTACGGACACGGCATGCGCTACCCCATGTATATCAAGCCAATGGTCGAAAACAGCGTGCGCGGCCTGCCCACGCGCTTCTCGACCGGTGGGGACATGTGCCGCGATTACACACACGTCAAAGATATCACCCAGGCTGTAATAAAAGCGCTGGATGTGCCAGCACCCGCGCTCGACCAGCGCATCTTCAATATCGGTTCTGGCTCCATGCACAGCGCAGCCGAAGTGGCCGAGGCGGTGTGCCGGATCATTCCTGGTGCCGATATCGAGATCGGGCCAGGCCTGAGCGAGTTGGAGCAAAACGACATGCAGGCACGCGGCACGCTTGATCTCAACGCCGCACGCCAGCAATTGAAGTACGAGCCGCAATATTCATTGGAGGCCGGGATAAGGGATTATGTTGAGATGTTTAGGCAAGCCAACGAACTGTAGATGTTATGGATTGTTTCTACGTCGCCTGGCCCAGGGTAAGCCTTCGGCAATAGCGGCTCGCATAGCAGCATCAAAGCCATACCAGTCTGCTACCATATCATCTAATTGCTGTTGCATTGCCACAAATCTATCCCAATTTGCCTGGGCTTGCTGGCTGATAGTGTTATATGTCCGGAGCCAATCAGCAGCAGCTACCATTTCTGGCAACTGCCAACTCTGCGCCTGGCTCCAGGTATCGTCTCCTCGCCCTGGCTCCTGTAAAAATAGATCCAGCACCTGGGCAAACGTCGCTGCATTGGGATCAGTAGGATTCGCAGTGCAAACAATCAAATTTCTCGCCCTGAGCGCCTTTATGCGCCCGCTTGCTGCCCCGTTATTTCTCACTTCACCTCGTCCGACCAGATCCATCAATCGGAGTTTTGGCAATTTACTGGCAGCGAGCACTACAGAAGGTGGCATGTAGACCCGACCATCATCAAATTCTGGGAGTCGTGCCTTGTATCTTGTCACAAAATTCTTTTCCAGATCGCCACGTTCGTTGAGCAATTCTTGTGCCAGGGAAGCTAGCTGAGCCACCGGCATACTTTGTGGGTCAGGTATGGGAACACGCCCCAAATCTTCCTTCATAACATGATTATTGGTGGAAAATAGATTAACCAGGTAGGCTGTAACTTTGCTACTGATCAATACAAGTAAAGCTTTACCATATTCCTCTGCAGCACCATTCTTGTGTATCATTCGCCAAAGCTCATGCGTGAAAGCTATGGGCGAACTCGACCTTCTTGCAAACCATGATGCTATCAAACGTTCCCTGGTATTTAGACGGGCAACTTCCCTTAATATAATGCCGCATTCCTTGCCATTGATTTGTTTGAGTTGTTCCAGAACCTGGGAAGCATGTATTACTTCTCTTGCTGCGTTCCTGCCGTGCCAATGCTATAACGGCGCATTTGCGTTAGATGTTCACTATCAAGATCAACCGTACTGTTCTTATCTTCCCAGATGAAAGCTGTGCCGATCGAACCATTAACAATGTAATCAGGGCGGTTTGCCTTCTGGCCTGACTGAGGTAGATTGTATGACCAATCAGCGGCGTTGAAGCCCAACCATTCGAGCGTATAACGGGCAAACTGCTGGTCAACGGCATTTGCTTCATCGTTACTTCGTTTAGAGTCCGGTTTTGTAAGATATTCCTGATAGTTACATGGATGGCCGTCTAACAGTATTTGAAAGCGACCAATCACCGATTGCTGAAAACTATCAAGTATCTGGGCTGGAGAGAAAGAAACTGTGCTGATATTCTCCTCCCTTGCTATATCCGGTGCTAAATATAGATTTTCACTTCGCCATCAGTTTTATAGTTCCCCTAGTTTAGCTTATGGAAGAGATCAGCGCAAGACTAATACAAACTACATATCTCATATAAACGTTGCACATTACAGGTGTACCGCTGTTAAGCAACTTCTATGCGCATCTAAGGAATCGCAATGTATACCATGTTGAGTGTTGCAGAGAAGCCTGGCTGGTATGTAATTACAGCTTGCCTGCTTTGACCCTCGATTATACTATAAGGGGAGGGCTTTTTTGCCTCTCTTCATCTCACCGGTTATACGCCTCTCTATGAAAATGGGACAACCGGTACTCTGATCTTCAGCCATGTCACAAGTGTCACAAGTGTCCCTCCCAAGACCCATCTGTGAGTATCTCAAGCGTAAGAACGTACAGTTTGGTATAGTATAATAGAAACCTATTAATTACTATCTCATTGAAAGTGCCAAAACTCACTATCCCTCGAGCAGAGTGCGTACGAAATAGAGGTATCTATTATGAAGCCACATATAAGACCAACTATTTATCCACCGGTTAAGATTCCTTCTCTGGTCCGCTTCTCTAGCCTGTGCCTGACGCTCGTGCTCACCTTCTTCCTTTTTTCTGCGGCGGCATCCGCACATATAAATAATACACCTGCGGCCCTGGTGGAGCTGCAGATAGATGTGGGGTTCGAAGATGACTCCAGGCTTGATTACTGGACCCCTGTACAGATTTCCATGAGCAACGTGGGAGCTGATTTCAAAGGCATGCTCTCGGCTACCACCTATACAAGCCCATTCCCCTCTGGTCAGGTCGTTGGCGCTATCCTGCCCTGGAGCTACCAGGAACCCATTACCCTGTCGCACGGCGCACAAAAACAGATCACCTTGAATGTCCCTTTCTACGAGTCACCATCCGTCCCACGAGGCATCATAGCGACGTTGCGCGACGGCCGTGGCAAAGTCGTTGCTACTCAGAACAAGACTCCATATACACTCAAGGCTGGTGCCCTGCTGGTCGGTACGCTCTCTGCAGACGATACAGGTTACGGTCCCCTGGATGCCGTTTCCCTGCCTGATCCCACCAGGCCGATTGAAAGGGCAAGGCTCAATACCACGACGATGCCTGATACGTCCGAGATGCTCGGCAATTTCGACGTCATCATCTTAGACAACTACACTACCGGGTCTCTCAACACCCACCAGCTTGCTGCCTTGCAGACCTGGATTAACCAGGGAGGAGCCTTGATCGAGGTCGGCGGTGCACAATGGCAACGCACCCTCGGCCACCTGTCTCCTGCATTGTTGCCAGTCCTCCCACAAGGCACGGTTACGCTTCCTGCTGGTACTCCCCTGCTGCCTGCCGGCAGCCCTACCATAGCTGACACCGGGCAGCTAGCAGCGCCAGGTACCCTGAGGAAGCCAGTCACCATCAGTACTGCAATCGTCCCAGGGAAAGGTGATGCCAGGAAGCGCGCATTTTCTAGCATCGAGACTGTGCTGGCATATGGCGATACCCCCTTGATCGTGCAGGCACAACAGGGACGAGGGGTTATTTGCTACCTCGCTTTTGATCCGTTAACCGATCCCCTTGTGACCTGGCCGGGCACCATAGCGTTGTGGAAAGGCCTGTTGTTTCGTACCCTGGGGGATCAATTCCTTATTCCCGAAACGGTCCCCAGGTATAACCTTGGCCCGGGGCGGTTGCTCCTGCGAGCAGGATTATTGCAAGTCCTGCAACCAGGTACACTGTTTTTGCTCTGGGAGATTGCCTTCTTACTGCTCTGCTATATCATCCTGATCGGACCAGTGCGTCTTGTGATCGTAACGCGGCTGAAACGACGAGATTGGAACTGGCGCATCATCCTGAGCAGCGTGCTTGTCTTCTCCTTACTTACTTACGGGCTTGCCTACTACCAGCAAAGAGCATCCATCAATAGTATCTCCTTTATTCAACTTGATCAGGGCGGGTCATCTGCCCACGTCACAACGTACCTCAGCGTATTTACCCCCGGTCAGGGGAATTTCCAGGTCCATCTGCCTGCCAGGGGCCTGGTACAGCCCTTAGACAGTGCGCCGTTTCAAACCAACGCGGGTACAGCAAGCAGCAACGCCCAGACTACTATCGCCCCTGGACAGGGGCAAACGGATATAAATCTGCAAGATCTTGGCCTATGGACGCTCCATCCCTTTGTGTCAGAAAGAGATCAGCAGGTGCATGGTGGCTTTTCCTCTCACCTGGCGCTGCATGGCAACACGCTTGTGGGCACTGTAACAAATACGCTTGAGACGTCCCTCAGCGATGTCTACATCTTGATGCCCAAAGGCCTTGCTTACATTGGCTCCCTCCCCGCCGGGCAGACGCAACAGGTCAATATAGCGCTACAAAGTGTGGCGCCCAATACTGGTATGACATTTGCCGATCAGATCGCCAGGGATAATCACCTGCCTGCGCCCTATTTTCCTTACGCCAGTAGCTCGCAGCCGCAGAATGACTTCCAGCGTCATATCGCCATCTTATCGGCTCTCAGCGGCGAAGGGGTTTCCTTCATCCCCTGCTCGGGCCTGTGTAGCACTCATGCCATCACAAGCGAACACATGTTGGTGACACCACTTCCAGGTGGACCAAAGGTGAATGCCATGGGTGCTGGTGATCCGTTATTAGTAGCAGGAGCACCAGCAACTTTGATCGGCTGGGCCAACCAATCCCTGGATGCCCTCGATAACGCCACCGTTAACGGTATAACTCCTGGTGGTTTCCACGATAATCTCGTACAGGCTCCGCTTAACATAGATTTCGCCGGGTCATCGAATCTTCCGTCCAACCTCATAACTGCACATGTGATCAACGCACAGGGCAGCGAGGCGCAGACTACCTCGCCCGGTGTTTATACGCTGACAACAGGCACTATCACCTTTGAATTTATGCTACCCGGGGAGACGAATCCTCAACTTAACAGCATAACGATTGCCGAACCCTATATAGGTCTACCTACGGGCATTCACTTACAGGTACGCCTGTACAACTGGCAGACCGGGTCCTGGGATGCCATCACGCTTAATCAGTACACTTCCTTTACAACAGGCTATATTGGGACGTATATTAATTCTGATGGTCGTATTTTGTTACAGTTTGCTAACCAGAACACCTTTCCGGGCACACTCTTGTTTAGCAAGCCGTCAATAAGTCTGAGAGGGACTGCTTCAGGTTCATAAACTGGCATGTTGATCTCAAGGTATGTAGCAGCTCACATACAAGTCGAAAATCGGCCAGAACATAGGCCGCGACATATACTATCTATATAGTTTGCGTCGTCTAAATGGACTACTTCTCGCAACGAAATGTTCACTCAGAACGTCATACCTTTAGGTCGCCGTACGTTCCGGGAAAGGCTGGGGAATATGCTACATAGCGAGCGTCTAACGCGAAGCTTCAATACAAATATGCGAGTTTTTGTTGTATCCTGCCTCGTGCTTGTTTTATTACTTTTTTTCGCCTTACCTACAAATGCGCTGGCACATACTGTTAGTGGTAGACCATCGCTCCAGGTGAGCGCGGGGTTCGAGACACACTATCGCGATGGAAACTGGGTTCCTGTGCAGATCACGCTCCACAACGATGGCCCGGATTTCAGCGGCACCCTTTCACTTACCTCGTCCAATCCACAGTACGTCTTGCAAAGCGATCCAAGTACATCATTGAGCTACCAGTTCGCCATTACCCTGGCTAATGGTGCCCGGAAACAGGTAACGATGTATTTACCCCTGTACTCTGGCATGCAGAATGTGACAGTGAAGTTGCTCGATGGTAATGGCAACACAGTTGGAATTCAGACTGCCTCCCTCAACCCTCTGGCACCAGGGGACGTTTTTGTCGGTATCCTCTCCGACCAGAGCACGGGCTTTGGACCCTTGAGCACAGCTCCGCTGCCCAACCAGAGTGGCTCGATCATCGTCGAGTTTCTCAATGCAAGTAATATGCCCACCATTGCAGACGTACTTAAAAACTTCAACGTCATCGTTCTGGACGACTTTACAACAAGTAATCTGAGCACGGCACAACTGGCCGCTTTGCAAACATGGGTCAACCGGGGTGGCAACCTTATCGTCGCCGGTGGCCCCGAGTGGCGCCGGACAATTAGTGCATTGCCCGCCGGACTCCGGCCTGTAGCAGTGAATGGCACCTCGACTATACCGGCCGGAACCTCTCTCTTGCCATTCGGCGCTCCCAGGGTAGGGCACCTTGGACAAAACACGCCGTCTGATTCCGTGCGGTCCCCTGTTACAGTCAGTACAGCGTCGCTGGTAGATCCCCGCAAGAGCGAGGTAGTTCTCTCATCTGGTGCGACGCCGCTAATTGTCCAGGCGCCCCTGGGCCAGGGAACCGTTTCTTATCTTGCTTTTGATCCCACCCTCGAACCACTCCTTGGCTGGCAGGGAGCAAGTGTTTTCTGGGAAGGGCTCCTGCTTCGCGGTCTGGGTGACCAGCTTCTTGCTAATTCCAGCATCTTCCCTGGTACAGGACCGTACAACACACAGGGCCAGCAACTGCTCGCCAGTAGAATGAGCGGACTGCTACAGTCATTTCTCCCGAATACGCTGCCATCCCCATGGACACTTGCTATCTTGCTGGTCGGCTATATTCTGGTTCTTGGCCCCGTGCGCTTCTTACTCGTGCGCCGGCTCAAGCGCCGCGATTGGAGCTGGCGCGTTGTATTGAGCAGCGTCGTCGTCTTCTCTTTTCTGACCTATGGGATTGCACTGGAGGAAAAGGGCACATCCATTTTGAGTAACAGCATCACTGTAGCCCAGTTAGGCCAGAGTGGGTCGGCAAGCCGCATTACTACCTACCTGGGAGTGTTCGTACCAAGCCAGGGTAATTTCCAGATACACATCCCTGACAGCGGCCTGGTACAACCGTCAGCTGATAACCTTGCATTTTATCAAGGCGGACCCGTTAGTTCTTCTGGTCAATCCACCACTTCTATTACATCAGTACAAAACGGGACCGATGTAAATCTGCAGGATGCCAGTATCTGGACCTTACATACCATCGTCTCGGAACAAGACCGCCAGCTACACCAGGGGCTCACCTCTCACCTGTCACTCCAAAACGGTATGCTTGTAGGCACTGTGACGAATACGCTCGGCTACCCGTTGAGCGATGCCTATTTACTGATGCCCAACAACGCTCTCAGGCTTGGGCAACTGGCAGCAGGTCAAACAAAACAAATCATGCTTAAGTTGAGCAACACACCGCTCAACCCCGGCCAGACCCTTGCCGATCTGATTGTGCAGATGAGTGGCTCATCGTATCCTAATGGTCCTTACCCTTACGGCACCAGTAATGGAGTACAGGCTCAAACCGAGTGGCAGCGGCACCTGAGCATCTTATTGACGCTCGATGGAAAAGGCTACTATGGCTTTCCCTGTCCTGGCCCATGTCCTATTGCAGCATCCAATCAGCAGGCTTCCCAGGCTCCTGGGCTTCCCGGTGCCCTGGGAGCAATCGGAGGCAACGTAACAGCAAGCGGCTCTGTTGCATACAGCACCAGCATAAACCTCGTACCGCTTTCAGGAGGGCCGCTGATTCCCGACAACAATCATGATGCATTGCTCGTTTCTGGCTCCCCAGTCACTCTCATCGGCTGGGCCAATAGTTCGTTGGACTCAACGAACGCCGTGACCATCAACGATATCAGCCCTACAGGCCTCCATGAAACACTCGTGCAGGCCCCTCTTAGCGTCGACCTTGCCGGGACACTTAACCTCCCACCCAGCTTCATTCCGAGCCAACTGATTGACGTGCAGGGCAGCGGCATTCAGGTCCAGGTCCCTAGTTCCTATACTATGACAACGGGGAGCATGACATTTGAATTTGCGGTGCCCAACATTGCCAGACTGCAAATCAGCGGCCTGACGATTTCAGTATCGCCCGGTGCCAATCAATCTGCATCAGGAGTAGTCACCGGTAATCCCAACTTTCTACCTTTCCGCTTATACAACTGGCATAGCGGCTCCTGGAATGTAATTTCGCTCAACCAGGGTACCTTTACAGCACATAATGTTAGTGCATATATTGGTCCGGGTGGGCGTGTCTTGTTGCAGTTAGTCAACAAAGACAACTCACTGGGTCCGCTCGTGTTTGGCAAACCGACGCTAAACTTGCAAGGCGTTGTTTCAGACTCCTAATCCGAGGCACAAATTATGATCAAAGTCCAGAATGTCTATAAACGCTATCGCTCCGTTCATGCTCTTGAGGATCTGAGTTTAGAGGTGCCGCGAGGAGCAATTTATGGCCTGATTGGTCCAAACGGCGCGGGTAAAACCACCCTGCTGCGTATCCTGGGGGCACTGATCTCTCCTACCGCCGGTCAAGTCTGGTTTGACGATGAGGAGGTAAGCCGCTCTCCCATCGCCATCCAACGCAAAGTCGGCTATATGCCGGACTTCTTCGGGGTTTACCCAGACCTGACATCAACAGAATACCTCGAATTCTATGCCGGAATACATGGCGTTGCGCGGCGCAAACTTGCGAGCACTATTGCGGACCTGCTCGAACTGGTTGATCTCACCTCCAAGCGCGATGCGCCCGTTGAGACCCTGTCCCGGGGTATGAAACAGCGTCTCTGCCTGGCACGGGCCCTGGTGCATGATCCCGATGTGCTACTGCTTGATGAGCCAGCCTCTGGACTTGATCCGCGAGCCAGGATAGAGCTGCGCGAACTGCTGCGGACATTGCATGGCTTGGGCAAAACTATCGTTATCAGTTCGCACATTCTCCTCGAACTGGCGGAGATGTGTACCGATGTGGCCATTATTCAGGGCGGGCACCTGATTATAGCAGGCGGTGTTGAGCAGGTGACGCACAACCTTGGCGGGACACCCCAATTAGAGGTCCGTGTCCTGGAACGCCTTGAAGATGCCAGAAAGCTACTCGAAAGCATGCCAGAAGTCAGCCGGGTGATGAATGGAAACGGTGACAACGATGTCATCCACGCCGAATTCACCGGTGATGACCGGGCGCTTCATCGTATCCTGGCGGCGCTCATTGCACAGGACATCCCAGTGGTTTCCTTCGCACCACGCAAAGGTGGTGGGCGTCTCGAAGAAGTTTTCATGAGTATTACGGAAGGGGGGAGCGCCGCATGACTTTTACAGCTCTACTCACAAAAGAACTACGTTTGCGCCTGCGCCGCGAACGTTCCGTCTGGGTCATCATCACTTACCTATTGGTGATGGGCCTGTTAGGCTTTGGCTTCCTCCAACGTGAGAGCGCCTTCAGTGGTGGCTACCAGGGATATCTACTCAGTCAAATCGGCGTACAACTCTACACATTGCTCTCGTTCGTACAGCTCTTCTTGATCGTCTTTATCGCGCCTGCCTTCACCTCAACCGCGATTAATGGAGAGAAGGAGCGTCAGACCTTTGACCTGCTCTTATGTTCCAAGCTCTCGTCTTTTTCGCTGCTGTCAGGCAAGCTCATCGCAGGGCTTGCCAACGCGCTATTGCTGATCGCTGCCTCTATACCCCTCTTCAGTCTCGTCTTTTTCTTTGGGGGAGTAGCGCCAGGCCAGGTACTTAGTGCGCTGGTTGTTTTCGTTATGACCGCGATAGTGACCGGTACATTTAGTCTCTTTTGCTCGACGTTACTACGCCGGCCAACTGTATCAACGGCGATAGCCTATACGTTCTGTGTTCTCTGGATGTTCTCCTATTGGATTATATATCTGCTGGCTATAGGAAGTTCATTCTATGGTAATCCGCGCTGGTTTGTATGGATACAGTGGCTAAGCGCGTGGAATCCCATCTCGGCGCTCAATAGTACGCTCACAAGCGGAGTGGGCGGGACGGGTAGGATTTCTCTCCATGGCCTGCTTCTAGCACCCTGGGTAGCCTTTACATTGATGAGCTTACTGATCACACTCATCCTGTTTCTTCTTAGTATAGTTTTCGTTAAGCCAAACTTCACTAACCGCTTCCAGTCCTGGATCCGGCCACTAGGCGAGAAACTTAAACCACCGGCAAAAGACACGGCGGCAGCTTGATCTGTAAAGGCACCCCTCGCAGATGCCGATACTTACTATAAGAAAGGCAAAGGAACTATGGCAATCATCGCACCATCACGCCCGGTAGAAACTATGCAGCGGCTCGCTGATGGCAAGAGCCTTGTCGAAGCTCTACATCCATGGCGCGGAAGGGTTTGGATGCAGCAGATACTGCGCTGGACAGGTAGAGGATTGTTTGTAGGGCTGGCACTGGCCTGTCTTATGCTAATCATATCGCGCTTCGTTCCCTGGGCAACTGCTTCATACTGGGCCGAGGCATTTATCGCGGCCTCATTGCTCTGTGCGCTGGTGGCTGCCTTATGGTATCGCCCTTCCTTTGCTCGTGCTGCCCGGCTGGTGGATGCAAGGCTGGCATTACATGATCGCTTGAGTACGGCCTGGGAGCTCCGCGACGAGTCAACCACTCTGGCTAAATTGCAGCGACGCGATGCACTTAAGCATTTGGGCAGACATACGCCTGTCTCTACCATCTCTCTCTGGCCAGGGCGTGCCGGTTTGATTGCATTCGGCATTGTCATAATTGGATTGGCCTTGCTCACATTCCTGCCAAACCCCATGGCTGATGTGCTCCGGCAGCAAGCAGCGTTTCAAGCTCGCGTTGCCAGGCAGGTTGCAGCAATCAACCATATACGCACAGTGATCGATAGTCAAACGACGACATCGGCACAAGAACGTTCACAGATCGATAAAATCCTGCGCGAGGCGGCAGCCCAGTTACAACAGGCAAAGAACGAGGCTCAAGCTCAACAGATCCTGGCACAGGCCCAGGCAAAGCTCAATCAGTTGCGAGACCCACAGGCCGCCAATAAAGCTACAGGCCGGACAGCCGCCAGCTCGTCACTGCAGAACAGTTCTAATGCCAATTTGAGCAACACCGGCAAAGCGCTCGCCAGGGGCGATAACAAGGGGCTCGATGCCGCGCTGCAGAAACTCGCATCTCAGGTTCAAAACATGACTCCCGCTCAGCGCGCTCAACTGGCGCAACAGATTGAGCAGGCCGCCAACCAGGCTCGGCAGAATCCTCAACTCAGCGCCGCGCTACACCAGCTCGCCAAGGCAGTTGCCGATGGCAGCCAGAGCGAGATCTCCGATGCAACTAAAGCTGTCGAGAACGCTGCAGCCCGGGATAGCGCCAACCAGGCAAACAACAACAGTGTTGATCAAGCATCACAAGGCCTGCAAAATACAGCCAATGCGCTCACTCCATCTACAGATAGTAGCGGGCAGAACCAGGGACAAAATTCAAACCAGGGACAGAATCCGGGGCAGGGGCAGAATCCAGGGCAGGGACAGAATCCTGGCCAGGGACAGAACCCGGGGCAGGGGCAGAATCCTGGCCAGGGACAGAATCCAGGGCAGGGGCAAGGACAGAACCCGGGGCGGGGACAGGGTAATAATGGCACTGGTGGAAACAACAATGCAGGGAACAAGCAGGGGAAGGACGACCAGGTATACGTTCCGGGGCAAGTAGGTTCGGGAAACAGTACTGTCACCAAAGGCAACAATGGCACAGTTCAGCCCGGCAAGCCTGTCGCTTATTCCAAAGTGATCGCGCAATACCAACAAATGGCACACGATGCCATTGACAATAGCAACATACCCCCTGATCTGAAAGATCTCATTCAGGGTTACTTCAACTCATTAGAAGGGCAGCACTAGCATGGCAAACAAAAGCGAGCATACTTCACAGGAAGCAGAAGCGCAGATCGAAGACCTGGGTGCGCAAAATGGACATGACGTCACCATTATAGATGTGGATTCTCATAATGAAGGACCCGCCGAAGCTGATATCACTGTGTTCATAGATATCGCCCAGCAACTGGAACACGAGCTATGCTCGATTGTCGTTGGCCAGGAACGTGTTATTCGCGAGTTGCTCCTGGCATTACTTGCCGGTGGCCATATATTGCTGGAAGGAGTTCCAGGACTTGGTAAGACGTTGCTTGTGCGCACGCTCTCCGACGCACTTGCATTGAAATTTGCGCGCATCCAGTTTACACCCGATTTGATGCCGGCCGATATTGTTGGCACCACCATTGTCAGTGAACAGTCAGACAGCACCTCTTCAGGCAGCAAGCGTGTTTTCAGCTTCCAACCCGGCCCCATTTTCGCCAATATCGTGCTGGCTGACGAGGTGAACCGGGCCACACCCAAAACACAATCTGCCCTACTCGAAGGGATGCAGGAACGTACCGTCAGTGTGGGAGATTCCACACGCCCGCTGCCCAGACCATTCTTTGTGCTGGCGACGCAGAACCCGCTGGAGATGGAGGGCACCTATCCTTTACCCGAGGCCCAGCTTGACCGTTTCTTGCTCAAAGTCCTTGTGCGCTTCCCTGTTGCTAAAGACCTGATACGTATTATCGACACCACTGTGGGCACGCAGGCCCTGCACGCGAAACAGGTAGCTACAGGTGAGCAATTGCAGCAGCTAATAGAGACCGCTCGAGCCGTTCCAGTAGCAATGCATGTCAAAGAATACGCAGTACGCCTGCTGTTGGCAAGCCACCCGGACCAGGAGGATGCCCCCGAACAAGTCCGTAAATATGTGCGCTACGGAGCCAGCCCACGTGGGTTGCAGGCTATCATCACGACAGCTAAAGTACGTGCTCTGCTCGAGGGGCGCTACAACGTTTCCCTTGAAGACTTGAAAAATGTTGCCTTTCCTTCGCTGCGCCATCGCATCATTCTCAACTTCGATGGCCTGGCCGACGGTATTACGCCGGAGGATTTGATCGAGACGATTATCGAGGAGACGGAAACATCTTAAGGGTTTACATGGAAACACACAAAAACCTGGGGGAAACCGGAGGAGTAATTATTCATGCCCAATGAGAACGGCACGGCCCGCTTCCCACTTGATGCTGAGACATTACAACGTCTGGATGAGCTGGCGCTCATTACGCGAAAAGCAATGGCAACAGGACGGCCAGGGCGGCGCCGCTCTCCGCTGGCGGGCTCTTCTATGGAGTTTTCAGACTACCGCCGCTATGCTCCGGGAGATGACTTCCGCCGTATCGACTGGCGAGCCTATGCACGGCTGGAACGACTTTTCTTACGGGTCTTCGAAGCTGAAGAAAATATCACGGTCACGCTGCTGATCGACTGCTCCGATTCGATGCAGCATGGCACACCTGCTAAATCTGCTCTGGCAACTTCTCTGGCCGCCGCTCTTGCCTATGTGGCGCTCAAGTGCGAAGACAATGTCATCGTTGGCGCTCTCACCGACCGCCTGGCAGCGCATCGTCGCGTCGGTAGCGGCAAACACGCTATCTGGACGGTCGGCGAATTTCTCAGCCGCTTGCCTCATAGCGGTTCAACCGACTTGAATCGGGGCCTGTACGATCTCGGGCGAGTCGTGAAGGGCCCGGGGCTTAGTATTGTGATATCAGATTTTCTTGTTCCAGGGGGCTATCAGACAGGTCTGCGCGCGGTACGCCAGTTACGCCAGGAAGTGGCGCTCTTACAAATTTTTGCCCCTGACGAGATTGCGCCTGAATTGCAGGGTGATTGGCGCCTGCGCGACAGTGAAGGAGTTGGCAGCGTTGACGTAAGCAGCACACCAGCCGTGCTACAGGCATACCAGCAGCGGCTCGCAGCGTTTATGCAGGAACTGGCATCATTTGCCCATACCCATGCAATGACATATGTTATGATTCCTAGTGATACCGCTATCATTGATGTAGTGCAAAGACTGTTAAGACAGGTTGAGATAGTGAGATGAGAATCTTGCAACTCGTGCTTCCAACGCGGCCAGTGTACCCGTTCTTTGCATCGGGGGGGCTGCCATGAGTTTACTTGTTCCTGCAGCGCTCGCTTTTGGCGTCATCATACCTGTTATCCTCCTACTCTATTTCATGCGCCCTAAGCGGCAAGAACGAGTGATTAGCAGCACATTACTCTGGCAACAAGCATTACAAGATTTACAGGCCAGCCGCCCATGGCAGAGGTTGCGCATTACCCCGCTGCTGTTACTACAAATCCTGGCAGCAATTGTCATCGTGCTTGTCCTCTCCCGGCCAGCAACCTTTATTCGCAGTGCCATAGGCGGTAACACTATCATCATCCTGCAAACGTCGGCCAGTATGCAGGCCACTGATATAGCTCCGAGCAGGTTTGAAGAAGCAAAAAATCGCGTCGCCGATTTGATCGATAACCTTGGACCCGATGATCATCTTTCCATTATTACTATGGGACGTACTCCGCAGGTACTGATCTCGGCTTCCTCGGACAAAGACAGCCTCATGGCCAGGCTTCAGCACACCAGGGTTACAAATGAAGATGCTGATCTCGAACAAGCCCTCTCGCTGGCAACATCGTTGGCCACCGGTCACACTGATACACAAATCCTGGTAATCGGGGATGGTCATGTCCTACCCCCGGATCAAATACTCCAGATCCCCTTTTCTGTGCGCTATTTACAGGTCGGCACAGACGCTCCGAATGCCGCCCTGCTGGCACTCGCCTCGCGCACTATCCGGGGCAATCTGGTAGCCCTTGCCCAGGTCGCTAATTACAGTCACCAGCAACGATCACTACCGGTAGAGTTATATGCCGACGGGAAACTGGTTAGTGTGCAAACCATCGTCCTCCCCGCAGGGGCAAGTGGGGCAATTCAATGGGGACCTCTGCTCCAAACAACTCGTCTCCTGCATGCGCACATCATCTCTCAGGATGCTATGACAGTCGATCATGAAGCATGGGCCATTGTTGGCGGATCGATGCACGGTCGAGTGCTGCTGGTCACTATAGGCAATAGCTTCCTCGAAAGCGCGCTGCGCCTCCAACCCAACATCGACCTTTTCGAGACCACGCCCGGTAAGTATGCACATGCAAACGTCGGCGATTTTGATCTAACAGTGTTCGACGGTTATGTACCCGCGACCTTACCGGCCAGCAGTATATTTTTCATCAATCCCCCTACGGGCTCTTATCTCTTTGGCAGGTCGGGTCCTGAGATCAGCGTCAATCATATCAGCGCAGGAAGCGACAGCCAGAACCTGCTCAGCCAGGTTGATCTTAACAGCATCCACGTGCTGCGTGTCAGTCATTTATTGACTGCAGCCGCATGGGCACAGTCGATAATCATCACACCGCAAACGCCACTGCTGATTGCCGGGGAAAACGCTAACAGGCGCATAGCCGCGCTGAGCTTCGATCTACACGACTCTGACCTGCCACTTCAGCCGAGCTTCCCTATTCTTATCTACAATCTGGTCAACTGGTTCTTACCACCTCCAGTTCCGGGCAATGGGCAGGTCGCGCCTGATACGCCCGTCAGCATCCAGCCATGGCCAGGTGCCGATCGTATAACAATCACCGGGCCAGGCCAGCAAGCTGTTATTGTGGCTCCACCATTCCCGGTGGCAACCTTTAATCGCACAGATCAGCCTGGCATATACTCTGTGACCCAACACGTCCATAACCAGGTGCGGACCGGAGCCTTCGCTATCAACCTGTTCGATCCCGGGCAATCGCGCCTGGCACCGGCTACCCGGCTACCCATAGCCAATAGTACGTCCTTCGACTCGGGAGGACCCGCCGTGCCACGAGTGTTGCGCGAAATCTGGCCCTGGATCGCAGCCTTCCTGCTGCTGATCCTCTGCGCAGAATGGCTGCTCTTCAGCCGCAGTTATACCCTGCGCAAGGCGCCCACCAGAGACACTTCTATGCTGGATCATCCAGGTCTACGTCTCAATGGGCGCATGCAGCGCAAGTCGCCTGGAGCAATCGGAAGCATACAACACCGGGTAGAGATGCGTTACAGAGTTGCATTGAAGCGCGTCACTAAGGCGACTAAACGCTTGAGAGGTCAGCTAAAAAGGCAAAAGGCGAAAGGAAAGAGAAATGCTAGTATTTGAGCAGCCACTGTTGCTATTGCTCTTACTCCCTATCAGCATGCTGGTGTTTCTCGCCTGGCGACGCATGTCACTGCCTTTTCCCAGGGCCCAGCGCTATATGATCCTGGCCTGCCGGCTGGCGCTCTTTTCACTGGTCATCTCTGCCCTGGCTGGCGCGGCACTTGCCTTGCCGATTTCCCGGCAGGCCGTGGTTTTTGTTGGCGATATCTCAGCCAGCACAACGCCGCAGCGCACATTCATGGAACACTGGATTAATAACGCCATCCGCCATAAGCGGCCAGACGATCAAGTGGGCATCGTAGCAGTTGGTCGTAATGCGCTGGTCGAACAATCGGTCAGAACCCAGATTGACTTCTCCCAGTTTTTGTCCACTCCTGACACCAATTACACGGACCTCGCCACAGGACTCCAACTCGCGGCAGCCATCCTGCCATCAGATAGCGAGCGGCGTATCGTGCTTTTAACCGATGGTCAGCAAAACATAGGAGATGCTCTACAGGAAGCACAACTGCTGCAACAGCAGGGGATTCGACTGGATATTGTTCCTCTGCCCACATTCAGCGGAGCGGAGGCCCGCATTGACAGCCTTAAAGCGCCAACTGCATTGCGCACCAACGAGCGTTTTCTGCTTCACGCCAAAATCTTCAGCACGGTATCGGAACAGGTTACACTCCGACTTTATCTTGATCAGAAGGTCTTATTACAGCAATCGCTGCGCCTGAACGGCGGTGAACAAGAAGTCACCTTCAGCCTGTTGGCTCCGCCACCTGGTTTCCATACTTTTCGTATTACACTGGAAGCGCCGCTGGATACCATCAGCCAGAATAACGAAGCGGCCGCATTCATCAATGTGCAGGGTCCCCCGAATGTACTTGTCGTCGAGGGTCAACCTGGTTCAGGCCACAACATTGTCACAGCGCTGCAGGCAACGCAGATCAAAGTCGCAGTCGCTACGCCCGGCGAGGTACCGATTACGCTACAGGGATTGGCTGGCTACACCACTGTTGTACTGGCGGATGTACCTGCAGTAAATCTCGGTCCTACCCGCATGCAAGTGCTCCAATCCTTTGTACGCGACCTTGGACGTGGCCTCGTTGTAAGCGGAGGCGAGAACAGCTACGGTGTGGGAGGCTATGCCAACACCCCGCTAGAGGAAACTCTGCCGGTGAAAATGGACATACCCCAGCACAAAGATACTCCCACGATCGCTGTTGTGCTCATCGTTGAGAGCCTGGAGAGCGACATGGGAGTGAATATCTCCAAAGAGGCCGCTAAGGGAGTTGTTAGCCTCTTGACACCACGTGACTATATCGGTGTCTCAGCAGCATACGGTACCCTTGCTATCCCTATGCAGCATGTCACAAATAAAACGGCCGTCGACCAGGCCATCGACGCGCTAAACCCTAATGATCCCGGCAGTTACCTGCCAGACCTGGTCAACGCGGAATCAGTGCTCCTGCATAGCAATGCGAAAATCAAGCATGTAATCTTGTTGGGGGACGGTGATGCCTTCGACAGCTACGCGACACAGGTACTTAAAATGGCGCGAGAGCATATCTCCGTCTCGACGGTTGCCACCAATGCAAACAATTACCAGGAACTGGGCGTAATGCAGCAGATCGCGTCCTGGGGAAAAGGGCGCTTCTATCAAGCCGATAATCCCAACTCTATTCCACAAATTCTGCTCAAGGAAACACGGCAGGCTGCCCGGAGGGCAATCGTCGAAGAGCCCTTTGTCCCGGCCATCGTCGGGTCTCACCCCATCCTGACAGGGCTGGGTCCGCTGCCACAACTAAATGGTTATGTAGCAACTACACCCAAAGCGGCTGCCCAACTGGTGCTCATCAGTCATCGTGACGATCCCCTACTTGCTGTCTGGCAATATGGTCTTGGCCGAGTCGCGGCATGGACCAGTGATGCTCTGGGACTCTGGACGGCAAACTGGCTGCGTTGGAGCAATGCCGCTCGCTGGTGGGCCAACCTGATCACCTGGACATTGCCCACGCCCGATAGCCAGCTCATTGTGAATGGTGATATAGCCAATGGCAGCGGGCATGTAATTGTGGATCTTCCCCCCGGAACCTCGGTGAATACCTCCAGCCAGCAGCAGGTGCAGGCAAGAATAGTTGCTCCTGACCTATCACAACAAGCGATAACGCTGCAACCCACGGCACCAGGACGTTGGGAAGGGAACTTTCCCATCGAGCAAGTTGGAGCTTACCTTTTGCATGTGACCTGGCAGGCACGAAGCAACAACAATACCGGCAGTTCCAGCCAGTTAAGTGCCACCACCGGCCTGGTGGTGCCATACTCACCCGAATTCCACAACACCGGGACCAACCTGTGCTTCCTAAAGCTTCTCACTCATGGCGGAGGCGGGTCCATCCTCGTTTCTCTTGGTCCTGGTGGCAGCAACGGGTGCGGGACTATTCTCGGGCCTGGGGATAGCGCCGCAGCTTTCACGCCGAATCTCCCCCCGGTGTACGCGGCTCTGTCCATTACCTTCTTGTTGTTCGCCCTGGCAGCGCTCTTGTTGCCGGTAGATATCGCGCTGCGGCGCCTGTCGAGCCTGGAGTTCCTCGCAGTGGGTTACCGCTGGCTGGCTACACATCTTGGCGTGCGCAGTGAGTCGCTTGCAACCCAGGCTGCGGGCAGTGTGATTAACGATGGAACGCCTCTTGGCATAATACGCGCTCGCCGGGCAGAGCGCCGGAGCCGCGTATTGAACGTCAAACCCAAAGTTTCTGCGCGTGGGATGCCAAAGACCAGCCTAACGGCCGATCAGGTGCAGTCGAACAAGCAAGAGGCTAAACGTGAGAAAAAACAGGTCGCATCTCAAAAGAAGCAGCAGCCAGAAATTTCAGTGACCGAAAAGCTCCTGGAAGCGAAGCGAGCCAGAGAACGGTCAAAGCCGCAAAATTAGAGCATAACTCCGGCATAAATCCCGGAAGGCAACCTCTATGGTTGTATCGACAGGTGGCTGGTATCGTTACAGAGGACAAGTTCAACCTGATCTCCGGTAATGCGCAGCTCCGATAAGCTCGCCGGGTCCAGGCGCAGGTTGCGGCTTTCGGGAGGCGTCATCTTGAGAAGGTGCCCGATCAACAAGCGTAGAGCCGATTTATGGCTGACGACGACAACCGTTTGACCTACATGAGCAGCCAGCATTTCGATGATGCAGGGAACGATGCGGTCAATCACCGCCTGCTGTGTTTCACCTTCTGGGGGACGAGCCATCCACGAGCCACGTTCCCATTCCTCCAATTCGTGCGGATACTCCCGGGCGAGATCAGCACGCAGGCGATTTTCCCACTTACCAAAATCCATCTCGCGCAGCGCAAATCGTGTCTGTATCTCCATCTCCAGGGTGCGAGCAATGGATGCAGCAGTCTCTTGAGCCCGTTGCTGTGGACTGCAATAAAGGGCGTCCACATGCTCACGCCGCAGTCGCTCAGCCAAGCATTGCGACTGGGAACAACCAACCGGTGTGAGAGGCACCTCGGTGATACCACAGAAAGTATCATCGCGACTGCTATGCGTCTGTCCATGCCGCACAAGCAGTAGACGTGTAGCCACCGCTGGCACCAGGTCCATAATTGACTCCTCAGAAGGGTAACAGTATTTTCTTTCTGCACTATCATAGCATAAATCCCTGGCTGGGGTAGAACCATCACAGCAGAATTGCGCTTTTTCAACTTGTCTGAGCATGCACTTACAGGTTTGCCAGAGTAAGCTTGTTTGCATGGTGGTCAGCGTAAAGAAAGCATTCCCCCATTTTTCGAGGCATTTATACTAGATTCAGGGACCCCTGTGGGATATCTCGCACGGGAGGTGAGTGTGATTGAGTCGTTACTCTCACTATCTCAACGAAGCGACTTCAAAAAAGTCCCACTTAGACAACAATCAGACTCATATGTACAGAACAGTATAAGATAGAAAGGACATCAACGTATGGCTACTAAAGTAGAGTCGGCTTCCAGCACCGCAAAACAGATGCAAGATCAGTACTTCCTCATCACTGACCGGGTCCCCGGTGAGATATGGTACTGGAGCGCGCTAGCATCCATTATTATTTCGGCAAGCCTGTTCATAGTAGGCAAGCGCGACTGGGGCACTTTCATGGGCCAGTGGCCTCCCACTTTCCTGCTCTTTGCCCTATTCCACAAGCTATTGAGCCCTTCAAAGTAAGTGTTATTCAGGAAGCAATTGGCCGTTAGTGACATTATCATTTGCTATGAGAACGGCCAATTGTTGTGCTCTTCATTATCCAGCAAATAGTAGAAACTCATGTCCTTTCCCCGGCAAATGCTCCTATTGTTCCAAAGATCACCCCGCAATTGGCCCACATCCGGGTTCTTTCCTAACATATATTAGCTCGTAGGGCTACCGTCCCAGCCCGATAGTAATATTTTCCGTGCATTCCTGTCTCGAGGTGGGAAAATAAACGGCACATTCGTCGCAACATAGTGTACAATGATGGGAGACTATACAGTTGCTTGCAGGTGCTGACCTACAAGCATTTGCGCCTCTGCAAAGAACTTCCCTATTTAGCGCACGGTAAAACCAAAGATGTGCAGTGACTACAGGTAAGGCAGACTGCTCCATCGGAACACTTTTGGAAGGCAGGTATTGGAGAGCGGATATATGGATAAATACAAGTCTATAAGAAAATGGACGGACCTGTACGGGATAACAGTAGTGACAGGTGGCAAAAGAGTTGGAACGGTAGAAGATTTCTACCTGGAGCCAGAGTCGAACGCGGTACGCGCACTACGCGTCAAAGCAGGCGTGCTTGGTTATCGCGAACTCCAGGCATGCGCAATTAGCTCAATTGAGCAAGACAGGATCACCATAGCAAACGAGCAAATGCTGGCCGAAGAAAGAAGCGATGGCCGCCTGCCAGCATTGCTTTTAGGCCGTAATCTGCTCACTTACAACGTTAAGAGCGAGAAAGGCACATCTTTAGGCAAGGTCGGCAATGTGTTGATCGACACCAGCATCCCCGTTGCGCTAAGGGTCGCGGCTTTTGAGTTAAGAGGCGACTCAAGTGAACATTCCGGGCAGCGCCCTCCGACCATCGCTGCTAACGAGGTAACGGCATACGAGCGAGATACCGTTTTCATCCTTGATAAAGCTGCCAGGAGATTATGATACGAGAGTTAGAGCATGCTCACTGGCCTGTATCTCTGGCTCCGTGAGCTTCCAGTTGATACCACCTGCCATTTCCATTGCCTCCCGTTCATTGCGGATACCAACGATCGCTCCCGTCACAGCAGGCTGCCTCAGGACCCAGGCAATTGCCAGGTCAACCAGCTTTTTGTGATGGTCCCGGGCAATAGCCTCAAGCGTACTCCGTGCCTGTTTAAGCCTCGAATACGCCGGCTCCTGGGCATAGCGGCGCCTACGCCGGAAATCATGTGGATCAAGGCTATCCAGGTCAAAACCTTCCGCTAAAAACCCACTGGCGAGTGGTGACCAGCACAATACGCCTATACCATGCTGCTGCGAAAAAGGCAAGACATCGTATTCAATGTCCCGGTTGAGCATATTATACTGGTGTTGATTTGAAGTAATCGGCGCTACCGATAGGGCTCGTTCCATGAGATCGACCGTGTGATTGGATAAGCCGCCGAAGCGTACTTTGCCCTCCACGATGAGTGCCTGCATAGCTGCCCAGGACTCTTCGATAGGAGTGTAAGGGTCGGGATCATGAAACTGGTAGAGATCGATATAGTCGGTGCGCAAATTGCGCAGACTGGCCTCAACTTCGCGCCGGATGCTCTCCCGGGTGAGGTTTTCGCTCTCTACTCCCTGCTCATCGCGTAATGTGCCACACTTAGTAAAGATGTATGCCTTATCACGTTTACCTTGTAGGGCTTTGCCTACAATTTGTTCGGCTCGTCCCCAGCCATAGAAGGGAGCCGTATCAATCCAGTTGACGCCAAGGTCAATGGCTGCTTCAATAGCGCGTATGGCAGCGTTTTCATCTTGATGTCCCCAGTAGATCCTCCAGTCAGGAGTGGAGCCGATGGGAGCCGTGCCGATACCTACCCTGGTAATTTCCAGGTCGCTCTGGCCCAGTCTCCTGGTTTCTAAGTTCATTCTAAGCCTCCTGGCAGCCTGAAAAATATTTTCACCAACTTACGGCAGGGATGCCCCCGCATGCATGCATGGGGTCCATGACAGTTTAATTCAACCTCCACCTTTTAGCATCGAACGATATGCCAGGAACCAGGCTGTACTTCAGTACAGGAAACCAGCCAGCGAGGGTACCTGGTATTTACGAGCCCAGGCCAATGAAATAGGTGAGCGCACTGGCCAGGGTGTCGCGCCACAAGCTCCAACTATGACCCTGGTGATGTTCGGCATAGCGGTAGGGATAGCCGCACTGCTCCAGTATCGAGCGAAACTCCCGCACCGGATTGAGCAGGTCACTGCAATTGCCCTGCTCGTCGGTACTGAAGCAATCTTCGTAGCTGCCGATCACTAGATGAAGGCGCAGCGGCAGGCGCGGTTCAACTGCATAAGCCACGCGTGCATCGAAGATATCCAGGCCATTCAAGCTCTTCACAGCGCTGGATTGCGCTCCCACCAGCCCGAAGAGATCTGGACGCTGCTTCCCAGTATAGAGGGAGATGAGACCGCCCAGCGATGGACCAATAACCGCTCGCTTCGCCGGGTCGTTGCTCAGGTTGTACCGTCTCTGTAGCTCCGGTAGCAGCTCATCGCACAAGAAGCTGACGTGCCGGTCATCGCAGTTATATTCGCTTTCACGGTTCACGGGTGGCACAAACACGGCTACTACCGCTGGAATAGCGTCTATACCTATCAGGTTGTTAAGGATTGTGAGAGCCTTGCCCATGCTCAGGTAATCACCTCCATCATGAAAGTAGATGCTGGGGTAAGGTTCGACACCCGCGGCGAAAGCAGGTGGCAAGTAGACGCTGTAGGCACGCTCCTGCTGGAGTGCCTTGCTATTGATGGTTTCCTCGCGCAGCACACCAGTCAGCAGACCAGACTGCTCCCTGGTAATGGCCGGGCGCTGGTAGGCGGGCATTGCTAACTCGCTGCGCGGCCCGAAGCCCGACTCGCCAAAACGCCGGTTGAGCGGGTCAAGCACTGGACGCATGTCATCAAGCCTGATGGCCCGTGGGTCAGAGAGCAGGTCAGGTGAATTATCAGTATCATACTCAAAAAAGAAGTAGTCGAGGCGAGCATCCTGCTCGAAGTCATACTGGTAGTGCAGGAGACCAGCGCCTATCGGCTCCATCATCGCCCTGCGCGCATCGTAGCCATTCCATTCGCCGCCGACACCAACGATCGTACCTGGCTGCTTCTTGTAGATGAAGTGAGCCGTATTGCCCTCTACTAGAGGAAAGCTCCCGGCATGAGCTGCAAGGTAGCTTTCTGCGTAGGAGGCAGCAGCAACAGGGTCATCCGCCAGCGACTGTATGTGGGTGATGAAGGGCCAGATGCTGGTCTCTGCGGGTGTTTCCATGAAATGTATAACCTCGTTTCTTATATAATTATATACCGGCGCATATTAAGCTTAGTTGTATCACTGATACGCATTCTCCGCAACCTTCAAGCCAATAGCCAGCATGGGCTGATCTTGACAATCATAAGGAACAACGGGGCGTTTCTTAATCAGCGTGCGCAAGCAAAACACAGTCCCGTCCTTTATAATACATGAATGACAGAATCACAAGAAGACAACAAGTTTGAGCAAGTGTTTCAAAAGATTGATCCTCAAAGCAAGCTACTTCGCACATGGGAGTTGAAAGGAGGAGTCTCCGCGCAGGTGACGGCGCTTGAGACTCTGCGACCTGATGGCCTGACGCAAAAAATGATTGTACGCCGGCATGGTGCCAGGGATCTCAAACACAACCCGCAGATAGCAGCAGACGAATTCAAGCTCTTGCAACTCGTGCATTCGGTAGGATTGGCAGCGCCGAAGCCTTATTACCTCGATCAGTCCGGCGAGATTTTTTACACGCCGTACCTCGTCATTGAATACATCGAGGGAAAGTCGGAGTTCGCACCTGCTGATTTGCCCGATCTCCTCCTTCAGCTCGCCACGCATCTGTCCAGGATTCACTGTATAGATGGCTCGAAGCTGGACCTGTCTTTTCTGCCGAAAATCGAAAAAAGATATGTCGAAAACTTGAGAGAGCGACCGACAAGAGTAGATGAATCGTTAGGCGAAGGGCAGATTCGGGATACTTTGGAAGCTGTCTGGCCGTTCCCTCAGCGCAATACATCGGTGTTGCTCCATGGAGATTTTTGGCCTGGCAATATACTATGGAGGGATGGGCAGTTGGTGGCTGTCATCGACTGGGAGGACGCGGCGGTAGGAGATCCCCTCGCGGATGTTGCCAATAGTCGACTCGAAATTCTGTGGGCATTCGGCATCGATGCCATGCAGCGTTTCACTCACCAGTATCAATCCATGACCACCATCGATTTCACACACCTCCCGTATTGGGATCTCTGCGCCGCTTTGCGGCCAGTTGCTCAAATTGCCCAATGGGGTCTAGACGTCACCACAGAAAAAACCATGCGAGAAAGACATAGATGGTTCGTCACCCAAGCATTTGAAAAGCTCTCCGTTTCATGAAAGAAATGAACGTTACCGGCATCCCAGCATCACTTTTTGGCTTTGAAAGGCAAGCAATCCGCGCATTCTATCAACCCGTGCAGGCCTACTATCCCGCTGAGGCGTCGGTCGAGCAAGCTCTGACAGTAATAGAGACAGGAGTTGTTTTTCTCCGAGCCGCCAAAGCATGGTAGAGTGAGACGAGCGACTTTTTAGTGGCCTGAGACCAAAGTGCTATAATACACAACTGTAGGAGTCACATTGGACGCTTTGATTATGCCCATTTGATAAGGAAGATAGTTTCACGTTAAGGACAGTAGGATGAATGATGAACTCTCTGAGCCACTGCGGATGGAGTTGTTTGCAGCATCACTCCGTTCTGATTACACGGATGCCAGAGCATTTTTAGAGGCGCTTGCCGTTAAATTGGAGGGATCGCTGCCGCAGCATACGACAGTGACGCGGCAGAGCGGCATCTTTTCGCGCGAGCATCCCGTGAAGGAGATTGCTGTATCATTGGGCGACTATCAATATCGCATCGGCAGGGAACGGCAGGGGCCACTGCTGGCACAACGCGCAAAAGTAGTGCGTGGCATCGTACTCAAGACCGAACAAATACTGGTGGAGCAGTGGATTGAAGAACTCGCCGGAGGGCTAGCGCAGGTAGCAGCCAACAGCGCACAGGCCCGCGCAGCACTTGAGCGATTTTTGATATGAGAATCGCTGTAGGAGCGGCCTTCCTGGCCACTTGACACTACAAAGGAGGCTAACATGCCTTTCTGGCAGCGTTCTTCGCCAGAGGACGAACAGCGGCGTCTGCAGGCGCAGCGTCGTTGCACCCCTGGACCAATGACTGTCTTCACCCCTAAGAAAGACTCTGTACAGAGTCTACTCTGCTGCGATATACTGTGTCAATAGCTGTGGCTGTGCAGCGCTGGCCCCGTCAAGCGGACGCTGCACAGCGGGCTACGCTGCTTCCTTCGCTTGCTTCTCTTTGGCTGCAAGCCGTTCGTTTAACTGCTTGAGCCGTCTGTATGCTGCTTGCTTCTTTGAATACACCTTCCCATCATAAGGAATCTTGTCGTTAAAATGGATAGGTGCAGACGGGCACCAGAATATTTCATAGCCGCCAGGAACCTCGAACACTTTGTACATCCGGTTCACCTCCCTTTCCGTGATGTTTCATCCTCTTCCTAAGAGTAACACACAAACATCAGAAAGTCAACCAATTTTCAACGAATATCCTAAATTAGATAAATATTGGTTGAAAATGTGTTGACTTTTAGTTGTATATATGTTATTATTAGATCAGTGAAGGGGACGGGAAAAACGAGCCGGGACGCGGCGATAGACAACCTCCCCGAACAACTGAAAAAGGCAAAAGGAAGAGCGACCCGAAGGCCGCTCCAAGTTGAGGCACCGCTTCTAGATTGAGACCCTTGAGCGGTGCCTACGAAAGGAAGTATATCACATGACAACCACAAGCAAGAAGTACAGCGTTACCCCTGAGCAGCTCGACATGGTGACTCGCGTCATCAATGAGAACACCGGCGAAACCTTCTACCTCTGCCAGAGCGCAACGGACATCACCGTTACCTACCAAATCCGCTACAACAAGCATTTCAATCGCCTCTCCTGCACCTGCAAGGCCAATCAGAACGGACACACCTGCTGGCACATCCGCGCGGTGGTTGAGCACAATCGCCAGTACCACGATCTGAAGAAGGCCGAGGCGCTGGCTCAGAAGCGCCTGGCTGAGCAAGAGATGCTCCAGCGCGTGATGAACGCTCAACCCTTCCAGCCCACAGAGGCAGAGGTCCAGCGCGATCTGAAGCGCTACGCACCTCGCCCATTCTCACTCCTTCGCTAGTCACCCGGGGAGCCGGGCAACCGGCTCCCCTACCTCACCTGAAAGGAACATCGATGAACATATGCCAGCGCTGCAATGCGGTCCAGGGCGTTGACCCTGAAGTTGAGTTGGTCATCTGTACCGACTGCCAGCGCACCATCTGCACGTTGTGCGTCATGAGCGATAGCGACCAGCCTACCCGCTGCATCGAATGCAAGAAGAAGCACGCTCGCACATTTGCCTACACCGACGAAGATGGGCAAAGCCACCAGGCCAGGCGCATCGATTGGAACAAGATGTTCGATGACGGCGCACTCCTGCGCGAAGCCGACCAGGAGCGTAACATCACTCACCAGTGTGCAGACGGCTCCTGGTGGTAGTCTCCTAGCAGCACGAAGCCCGCGCTCCCCTGCCAAGAAGACGCGCGGGCCACAGTGCAGAAAGTGAGGCACTTTCTATGTTCGATTCTATACCCGCGCACCTCCTGCGTCAACGGGTGTACCTGCTGCACTTTATAGAGCCCTACAAGCACGCCAGGCACTATCTTGGCTGTGCTGAGGATGTAGGAGCCCGCCTCGCTCAGCACCGCAAAGGCACCGGCGCACGGCTCACCCAGGTCGCGCGTGAGGCCGGGATCACCTTTGTTGTTGCTCGCACGTGGCGCGGTGGCAGGCGCTTAGAGCATCGCTTGAAGGGCTGGCATTCTGGCGTGCGTCTTTGCCCGATTTGTAAAGGTGAGATCACGATTGAGGAGGTGTTAGAAGCGCAGCCGCCTCCCAGCGGGCGTGTTATTGGGCGACGCATGCCCATGCGTGATTGATGATTTTTGCTGTTGGCCACTGGTGAACATTGCCAACGATCTGAAAAGCCGGTGCAGGATAGAACTGCATCGGCTTTTTTTTATGTGGATGAGAGCACAACATCTGAAGGGAACACACAAGCAGGCCAGCCACCTCCAGGAGGTTCTACCATGTAGGTGAGCCCTACATCTCGATCACCAATCCTGGCGGGCGAGCACACCCATAGGATGGTGCCTGTTTTGACGAGGCCGGTTTCAATGTCGCGGTAGGTGATCATATCGCCGCGCTTATGTTCGCTGAAGCGGGCAAGCGGCCCATAGAGGTCTTCAAGGTAGTCTTCTTGTGACACCATGGCACAATCCTTTCTCTGGATGGTTCTAGTGTAGCATATTCTGATTTGCCCCTGCGCAGTCGGCAATTAGAACATTTGGCAGCAAATGTTCTAATTTGGCTTATGGTTGACGTTAGAGCAATCGTACAGTATAATGGATTAGGTAAGATAATCCATTATACTGTATGGTTAAGGCTCTGCCAATGGATGAAGTTGAAAGGATGGGATTCCTCACTATGCGCTTTTCCTGTTATGAAGATGCCTTTTGGCGCTATCCCTATTGTGAATATCAGTTCGAAAAGGCAAGTTACCAACAGTTTCTCAGAGAACAGGGGTTGAGTGAGCATGATATCAAACGGCTCAACATTCGTTTAATTACTGATTTCACCTGCTCGCATTTTAAGGGGAGTGTCGATTTGAAGGAAGGCGGTGCTTACTTCCACCGGTGCAGGGAGTATGTGGAGAGAGACAATAAAACGACTCTAGGATTCTACCGACCATATGATCCACCCCACAAATTTGCTGCAATTTTCCTGAGGCCTAGGAAGTGTCATACACCTGAGACTTTGCATCAGACGTTCTTGCATGAGACCAGGCATCACCTACAACACTGTCTGAAATTGTCGTGTTGTAGTGCTGTGAATGCTGGGATTGAAGGTGAAGAGGATAGGGCAAAAAATCAACCCTGGGAGATTGATGCGGATGAATTCGCAAGCAAGTATAGCCACATTCCTTTTTTCATACTGCCTGTTTTTCGCCCACTGAGAAGGAGTGACATACGATGAGCGAAGAGAGGGCCATCATACAGTCACCAAGTGGAGGCCTCGCCGGTGTCTCTGCTCTTGCCGATGAGTATGCGCGGGCGACCAGGTTGACGCGCTATCAAGCAGGCCTGCGCGATGAGACGATCAGACGACAGAAAACCGATCTGCTCACCTTCGCCAAGTTTCTGCACAGCGTCGGTGTGCAGCCGGGCGACTTCTACAACGATCTGGACGCCTGGCGCGGTATCACAGCGGGCCTGCTTGAAGCATTCATTCAGTGGCAGCAGCTGCAGGGCTATGCTATCGGCTCGATCAATGTGAGGCTGGCAACGGTCAAGGCATATTGCCACCTGGCCTATAATACTGGCATCCTAGACGTAGACACCCACACCCATATTCAAGGCGTCAAGGGCATCCAGCGCAAGCAGGCCCGCAATATTGACGCTCGGCGGGAGGTCGCCCGTATCGGCTATAAAAAGGCCCTGGCGGTCGATATTGCACCTGAACTGGTCATAGCCCTGAAGCATCCACAGACAGGCTTTCTCGCCAAGCGTGACGCCCTGCTGATGTGCCTGCTCCTGGATCATGGGTTGCGCGTGGGTGAGATCGTCATTCTCAAGAGAAATCAGATTGCCCTCCGCGCCAGGCAGATCACTTTCTATCGCCCGAAAGTAGACGAGCCACAAACCGACCGCTTGACCGATGATACCCTGGCGGCTGCCCGCGCCTATCTGCCAACATTGTCGGCGAAACAAGAATCGCTCTTTGACCTGGCGATCACCAGTGTGCAGGAGCGGGTGAGGACCCTGGGTGAGCTGGTCGGTCTACAGGGCCTCTCACCGCATGATTGTAGGCACTCGTGGGCGACCCGCGCCGCAAATCATGGTACGCCGCTAGACCGCTTAAAGCAGGCGGGTGGATGGTCTAATCTGCAAACACCGCTTCGCTACATCAAAGCGGCTGCCATCGCGAACGAAGGTGTGATACTGGAATAGGCCAATCCAATAACCCGCCCCCACGAGATGCGTGTACGCCGGGAATTGTGTGATTGTAAATCACCACATTCTGCTGGCGGAATCTGCACATGATTCGATAAATCACTAAATAAATCGCTGATGGTGTTAGCGTAAGGTGGCTTGGAAAGCCGTTTGATAGAGTTATTTTGTAATGATGGACGTACTTTCAAACGATGTCAGACGCCTTGAAAAGGCTATTGACAAGGTAGTTTGGTAATGCTAGAATACCATCATGGACGGTACGAAAAAGACAACCCTGTATCTTCCGCTTCAGGTTGCTGCCAGTCTAAAGCGGATAGCTGAGGGAAACAGACGTTCTTTCAATAGCGAGGTGGTGGTTGCAGTGGAAGAACATATCAGGAAGGAGGAAAAGCGTATGACGACTGACCGGCGTGCTGGTCCCCGCCAAGGACCGTATGTCAGTAGCGGGAAACTGCCAAGGACCCGCAATAGCGACGGAACTTGGCGGAAGAAGCGCTCTGATGCTGGTACGCAGCGTTCTATTACTGCTACAAAACGCCCTAGCACTACCAAACGCAGCAAGTGAAGGTGAATGTAGCCATCAATTTCGAAAGGAGGTTGAGCAGTCATGGAACCAATTAAAAGCTTTCTTAAGTTTTTAGCGGTACTCGGCACGGCTGCCGGATTTCTGCTCACGATTTTAAACCTTTTGGGCCTGTAATGCAACTCACTAGTCGATGGAGACGGCAGGCATAAGGGAATGGATCTGAGGCATGTCCTTCCTTTATGCTTGCCGTTTCCTTTTGGCAACTTCGCGGGCTGCTAAATCGTCATGACGAAAAACGGCTGCGCGTCTACAATCGTGTCGTCGCGGGTCACACCGAGTAAAAAGGGTATAATGAGGCGGACGCAAAAACAGGAGATAGGGTTGTAGTATTCTAACCGAGGCACGCAAAGGAACGAGCAATGAAGAAGCATGCTCCTGCTCAATACAAGCCGATCATCATCGAGTGGATCAAGCAGTACAAGAACGAGCAAAACCAGATTTGTGACTACTGCGTGGCCTGGCATCGCGGGAAAAGATATATGGCTGCTTATCAACACGATTGCTATTTGAACATGCTACAGGTCTTTGAGCAACAACCTCCAGGCATCATTGATGCCAAAAACTATGAGCAGGATGCGTGGAATAGGCTCACTCAAGATCAGATTGAGGATGTTCCGCAAGTGCAGCATACACAATTCGGCTGCATGGAATGTACAGCCTTGCTCATTGACCTCTTTATGAACATATCCGGATATGGCAAACAAGTTCTTGCCATCCCTGAACTTAACAAAGGGCGCCGCTTTGCCCCCCTTATCTCGTGGGTCTTATTTAAACGGGCAAGTGATCCAGATTACCCCCTGTTTCTCTTTGCCGATGCTACCAAGAGCATTGAAGCCGTGGTTAAACAGGGCGAAGATATCCTGCGCGCAGGGAAAATTACACCAGCCGAACATTGAAAAAAGAGACGGCCAGCATTGCCAGCCGCCTCGGTTCTCACATTGGGTCCCGCCCTGGTAGGGTGGGGGAGATGTGTCAGGGTCCAACTATAAGATGAGCCCATTGTACAGCACCCAGGCAACCTATGCAGCTTTCCCACCGCTCAACATACTGCTGATTTGCCCACTACGGCGCAGATCGCGTTCAAGGCGTGAGAGCAGCATCTTATAGAGGTCATGGCCCCCCTTGGCATCGGTGAAGATCTGGATATTGTTCACCAGTATGAACTGACCATTGTAGGAGCTGCCGCTCCGGCCCGAGGAGATGGGATGGCTCTGCCCCGAATGGCCCGATTTACTGCGACCTGAACCGGTGCCGCCACCAATGCCGCCAGTCCCTCCACCAGGGCCACCGCTAGAGAGGCCCTGGCCTCCACCGGGTCCACCGCCAGGGGGAAGGCCGAAGTTACCTGAACTGCTTCCACCGTACCCACCGGCCTCAGGCACCGTCGCGGAGACCTGGGTGAGTTTGGGCAACCCCAACACGCCTGCTACCAGATTGTAGCTTGCTATCGCCAAATTTATCCCGGCCTTGACAAAAGCAAAGAGCAGCCCCCAGGCTTTCATCTGCATCTCGATCACAAATGTGCCTGCTTTCATGAAAGCGAAGAGAATGGGGATCATCGAGCTAATGACATCCCCCAGGTCATTGATCTGGCCTTTTGTATCTTTCAAATCGCCATTGATGAGCCCAATCTGCTTATTCCATGCCATGAAATCATCAATGGCCGGGCCAAGCTGTTGGATTACCTTCTGGATATTAGCTGCAAGGGTCTTCACCAGTTCCGCATAGTCATGCACATTCTTTTTGTTGGAGAGCCAATGCTTGAAGCGATCTGCCACCTTGCCTACGTCAGCGGCTATCGTTCTGAGCGCGGGCGCAATGGCCTGGCCGAGCATACGCGCAAAGTTCTGAAATTGGTGCGAAGACACCAGATCACCGAGCTTGCTCAGTGCCTTTTTTGCTGCATCAAATCCTGGGCCGGTGAAGGCCATCCAAGCAGCCTGAAGATTATCTTGCAGGGTCGAGATCAGGCCGTTGAAGGTTTTCGCCTGATCTTGCATGGAGCCGCCATAGAGCTTATGCATCCCATCGAGCAACAACCGGATCGCTTTATCAGCAGGGATAAGGCCCTGCGAGGTGAGTTGCCTGACCTGGGCGACGGTCTTATGCATCCCATCAGCTAAAATCTTCCAGACGGGTATGCCTGTACTCACCAGTTGCATCATATCTTGCGAGTAGAGCTGCCCGGCTGCATGGATTTGCCCGAAGACGTTGACGACTTGCTTGACAACATCTTGTGATTTGCCCATTGCGGCCATTGCATCCCCGATATCAGTGAGATAGGGGATCACGTTTTTGGCAGAGTAGCCAAAGGCAATCATCAGCTGAGCGTCGTCTTTTAACTCAGGGAAGTTAAAGGGCGTTTTGGCGGCAAAATCCCACAGTTTCTGGAGATAGGAGCCTGCGGCCTGGGCGCTGCCTAAGAGGTGGGTAAAGGCGATATCGGCCTGCTCCATTGCAGCATTATCTGTGGTCATGGCCTGCGCCAGCCCGATCACAGCCCGCGCAGCCCCCTGTATCATGCCGATGAAGGATTGAATGCCCATCATAATCATGGAGAGGCGCGAGCCCATTTCTGAGAAGGAAAAGTTTGATTTCTCATTGGCGCTCGTTTGCGACCCGGCGGCGCTGGCTTCCTCGCGCATGGCACTGGCGACTTGCTGCTGTGCAACGCGAGCGCGTTCGGCTGCTACAGCCACATTGGCCTCGGCTACCTTCTGGCGATCCAGGGCAACGGCGACCTGGTCGGCAGCAATCTTCATCTGCTGCTGGGTCGATTTGACGTTGGTTGAGGTCGCTATAAAGCGGTCATAGGCCAACTTGGCCTGGTCGGTCGCGACCTTGACTCGCTCCTGAGCCACCTTGGCCTGGGCAAAGGACTGGTTGATTTTGGCAAAGGCCGGCCCGGACTGGTCAGTGCCCTTCACCAAAATCCCCAAAACTAAATCACTCATCTTCCATTCCCTTCCACTTCACACCTGAGTGATAGATGTCAATTTATCAATGTAGAGGTCATGCGTGCATAGAGATCGTTCAAAGCTGCTCGCCCTTCGGTTGCAAAGGTTTCTTTGATGAAAGCCAGCGCATCATCGATGGGACGGCTTTTGAGTGGAAGCGCTACCAATACCATCGTGATCTCGTGTTCTGAGAGCGTAGACGCATCACTATACCCAACACTCCAGGCGCGGGCGTACCATGCCTCGTATGCCTCCTCGGTGGGTATACAACACACCTGCGGCAAGAGCACAAGAGCCTCTATCTCAGCCTGCGCACCATCAGGGCTCCCCAGTCGGGGAAAATCGAGGAGGGCAGCCAACCAACCCCGAGCGAACGCCTCAACGAACAGGGCAAATTTGCCCTCGGCGCTCGCAAAACAATACGTTGAATGCTCATTCATCCTCGATACCTCATGAATTGCTGTTTCGTCCGCTCAGCGCCTTTAGCGAGCATGGCGGCGAACTCTGCACGCTCTTCCTCGTCAACCGGCTCGCCCTGGTCCTCTTGCAGGTTCTCACCCACAGCAATCATAAGCCGGGGTAGTAACTCATCCCTTGCGCCCTCGCAAAGGGCAGCCCACTGCGCATCTAATCGGGGATTGGAGGTGTGCAATTGAATCTGCTCCAGCCGCTTTACCCGCTTGAGCATGGCGTCAAAACTCGCCATCATGCACCTCGCCTTTCGATCGTGCCTCCAACGCTTCCAGGCGCAGGTCCACTTCACTTGCCTTATGTACAACGATAGCTTGCTCTAACCAGATCTGAGCGGCGCGCACCTGCACGCTGGGCGACACATCTTCCCCCATATTCCGGGCCAGGGTTGCCAGCGCTTTGCAGACACCCAGGCGTAGCGCGGTGAGACGTTCGGTAAAGAGCTTTTGCTGCTCAGCCTGATAAGCAGCCTGGAAGGCCGGTTCTTTGCGCCAGCGATGTGCGGTCTGCTGCGTGATGCCTACCGCCTTGGCAGCCGCGACAATCGACTGGCCGTCCAGTAGTAAGCTCAACAATTTGGATTGTTTTGGTGAAAGACTCACATTCCCTAACATTTCCTCACTTCCAGGCGGGCCCACACCAGGAGCCCGCCTTGTTGGAGAACAGGACCAGAAGGCTAGAAAAAGTCTATCGTTCGATGATCTTCACCAGGCCCGGCGTGAAGCCTTCTCGCGCCACGTAACTAGCTCCACTCTTCGCGCCCGAGCGCTTGGGCACGTCCTTTGACGCTGGTGCATTCCTGTAGTCAGCACCGCTCGGGTAGTCGTCGGAGTGGGTGTGCGTAGGAGTAGCCTTCTGAAGAGGCGCGTTACGCAGGTCCTGCCCACTTGGGGTATGATACCTGCACGGCGCGCCTATCGCGGCGGCCATATGGTCATGGGCCAGGCCCAGCTTATCCAGGTGAGCCTTCGAGATCTCGCGGCCCGCTTCCTTCGTTCCCATACACAGCTCGTGGAGATGGTCGTGGGCCTCCTGCATATGGCTGTGTACGGTCAAAAATGGGTTTGGTTTCATAGGTTGTTCGTTCCTTCCCAGGCGGGCCTCGCCGGACCCGCCTTGTTACTCACAGAGCCGAAAGCAAGGAAAAAGAAAGGTGTCTGCTTAGAGAATAATGCCTGACATCGCTGCTTCCTGCTCAGCAATGCGGAGGCTCAGGAACGCGCCCATCTCTTTGAGCGCGAGCTTTGGGCTCACATCTTTGGGCCAGGGATTAGAGCGATCTGCGAGCGCAGCCCAGTGCGAAGGCGCGAGCTGCTCACGCAGGTAGGTACCGTGTCGGTACACGCCAGGGGTTGCAGCCTGCACGTTAGCGCCCTCTACCAGGGTCTGTCGCTGTGGCGCAGGCTGCTTGGGGGTAACGATGTAGCCATGCGCTTTGGCCCATGCCAGGGCCCGCTCTGTAGGTGTCATGTGGTTAGTTCCTCCTCTTCCCTTCTACCTCTTCACATCAATGTAGGTGGCGAGCAGCTTCGAGAGCCGCCGCTCCTGATTAATTAAACTCTCAGGATTGCCATTGTGGGTCACTGCGGGCCACAAGTTTTGCACTTCCAGCGCGATCTCACTCACCAGTGACGAGCCCCACATACCCGCCTGGCGCAGAATATCAGGGTGAATATCTGCCCCCTTGCCTTGCTCAATCAGGGCCTGGTGCAACTCGATAGCCAGGGTGAGTATCCTTGTGCTGGCGTCCTCATATGAAAGCTGTTGCTGAACCTGCTGAACGAGGGTCGGCCAGGGTGCCAGCCGCTGCTGCGCTTCGTCACTGAACCGCAAGAGAGCATCTCGAGTTGATTGTTCGGCTTTTTGCGCGGCTTCTAGCAGGCGGTGCAGTTCTGCAAGGCGGGCTTTCACAGCCTCGATTTCAGCTTGCCCTTGCGCGAGAAAGGTTTTCTCCTTCACAGCAGCAATCGCCTGGCGGCGCTGGGTGATTTCAGCGAGGCGTTTTTCGTGCTCAACCAGGGCAGACTCCAAGCGCTGCAACTGGGCCGCGTCCTTTGCCTCCTCAGCGAAAGCATTTTTTTCCAGATCCGCGATCTTACTTCGCTTTGCCTGCAACTCTGCCTTAATCCGCTTCAGCGTGGCTGATAACCCGGCAGCCAGATTGGTATGCTCAGCCAGGTTCAATTCACAATCAACCTGGTCGTGTGTATTCTCCAGCGCCTTCACCTCTTGCCGTAACGTTGCAAGCTGAGCGTTACGGCTATTAGCCTGGGCCTGAATAGCCGTGATCTCATTCCGGGTCGTGGCAACTTGAGCCCGTATCTCGTCCTGAGATTTCTCCAGCGCCGCAAGCTCAGCGTCGGCGCGGCTTATGACCAAATCATAGGGTGTACTCTTCACAACTGTTACCATAGGTCCTCACTTCCAACTAAAAACAATGGTTAAAACGCTTCTAGAGCCGTGTCACCTCCTTTTCGAGGAGGGCACACATGCCGCAAACGAACCTGCCCTGGCCAGCATAGCGGTAGTATTGCCGGTGCAGATCGCGGCTAGGGCACGTCCTGATATCAGATTGTGCAATCCGGTGGAGCAGCTCGCTCTTGTGCTTCCAGATCGCCCGCCTGGTCGTGAGCGGAATACATGTGTTAGGTGCCCATGTACCGATACAATCGCCGCGAGGTTGCAGAATGATATGCTTGTCCTGCACCTGGTCGAGTAGTTTCTCCAACGTCATCAATCACACCTCCTCTACCTAGCCCCTGCCTCCTGCTGCATGGCTGCTCGCCGCTCTCTCAAATCAGTAGCCGGGTCGATACCCTTGATTAAGCACCAGGCCCCATATCGATCAAGCTTTTTTAGGAAGCCGCCATTATTGCCGTAGTCGCGAGCGTAGCGCCCATCAGGATCAGGTTTCACGCTTGCTGTCCGTTCACCGCGCCATACGGCCTTGAAATGGCCTGTACGTGCATAGCCACCACACATGTCTGCGATCTCGTCCCAGGTGTGCGAGCGATTGAACGCCTCAATCAAATCACCTTCCCATGCCGACCTGGGTAACGGTTTTTCCAATAACCCGCCAGCGTATGGCCGCGTCTCTTCTCTCTTACGCGCAGGAACAAGCACTCTTTTCGTTACACACCGGCGTACCAGCTCTGCAAGTCGTCCTGGATCAGATTTGACACCCTTGCATGCAAAGACGCGACCAGGTTCTGCAGGTGACATCGCCTCTACTTCACACTCTGTTACCACATCACCTATACGTTGCCAGAGCGGCCAGGAGAGCGCCTGATTGCCCACAATCGGAAAACACTCGCACTCGGCTAGTTCTGGTACTATGCTGACAATCCACTGGTGAGCTGCTAGGGCATCAACGGGCCGGGTGAAGTGGATTTCCAGATGCCCGCGGCCAGGTCGCCGCTTAAAGTACAGGGAAGCGATTCCGACCTGCGCCAAGCGGGTCATGTATTCACCATGGCGGGCATCGTGTTCACCCCCATCGAAGTCATAACAGACGAGCCAGGTGGAACCATCAGCTTGTGGAAGCCGCGAGCCATAGATATGCTCCGGATCGCCGCGCAAGTGGGCCGCAATGTCAGGTAGGTACCCTTCTGGTTGATAGAAGTACTTCCTGTCCTTTTCTAGCTTGCCGGTCGCGCAAATGATACGCTCACCTATGCGTTTTTCCAGCCAGGCCGTGAGGGTCGCGGTCGAATCGAGAGACATAGGGGGGGCCGTTATTGGATTCACCCCCTCGCCCGAGTGGGCAAGTTGGCTATCTATAGAAGAGGATAAAGGTTGGGCAACTTGCCCACTCGACGGTTCTTTTCCTGAGTGGTCAATTTGACTACTCCTCACCACAGGCGGGTTGAGAGTATCGGGGTTGAACGGCGCTTCGGCTATCGTTTCATGCGACCACTGTTTGCAATCGCGGCAATACGTCACTTTGTAGCGATCAATGTTCTCACTGCCGCAGTGCTTACACTTGGGCCGATCACCGCCATGATTGCGCGTGATGTTTTGGGGATAGAGGCATGGATACCTAAATCGAGGTTTGAGGCTCACCTGCGTGGGTGTTCTCAGCTCGCCGCTACTCCAATCGTTAATCGTCCGTTTGCTAATCACCTGGAGCTTCTCTGCACAGTGATTGAGCGCATCATAGACGGCCGCTTTGCTGAGCCCGGTATCCTCGGCCAGTTCCCAGGCGGGTATTTCTACCCATTCGTCACCCCGGCCTGCCATCTTCTTATAGAGCGCGAGCATAACCAATTTTTGGGAACCGCTGACGGTTTGATTTGATAGAGCACGCAACTCTTCGACAAAGCGTAGTTCTGCTCGCAGCCGCTCATTATCGGCTCGTTCATCGGCGAGGGCCTGCTTAAGGCGTTTATTCTCTGCAAGTAAAATGGGAACATCAACATCAGGTGCAGGCCGCAGTTGTGAGGTCGCTACTGCCATTGTAGCACCTCCCCCCCCCGCTATTTCGTCATGATGATTTACCAGTGCTGTGGGTGTGCTCACTGCTCGCCCCGCTTCCCGCCGAGGCTCAGCAGTATGGCTTGTGCCATGGTGGTTTGTCTGCTATACTTGATGTAGTCGGCAGACTTGCCTATACCACGCAAGATGTGGTATAATAGGAATAAAGTACTAGTACTATTCGGCATACGTTTGCTGCTCCTTGAACGTTTTGACTGGCCTGAAATCATCAGGCCACATTCCCATCTTTTCGACGATTGAGCTCCCTAACAACGATGGCCTCCACCTCTACTTTTCGGTACAAATTTCGCCCATTGACCCGCACCGGCCTGAGCAGTCCATAAGCAATCAGGCGACGTACATAGTCGACGGTGATCTTGTGGCCGCTATTCCGTGTTAACACCTCAGCAGCCTCCCCCGCCCAGTAGAAGTCATTCAAATCGAGCATCACATTTCTCCTTTATCATGCCCCTCGTCGGGAGGGTACTGCGAACTCTCTACTCTAAGTATACCCGATGCATTGATGTATTGATAGGAGTTTTTCCTGATTATTTCTATTGGGAGGAAAATTGGCTCCCTAGAAATAATCCACACATTCCGCTATTAAATCGTCATGACGATTTACAAATACTCCACCGAAGCCACCACTACTGGTGGAGGAAGTGGCGGAGTCTCCGCCAAAGTCGCCGCCGCTTCCGCCAGTGCTATCATGATGATGTAGGCGCTGCGAACTCGAAGATCTCCCAGAAGTACCACCACCAATAGCACACGGCAGCTACATGCTTTTCCTGGCCCTGCTCGTCTCTATAAGTTGCGTAGTACGCCTCATCGGGCTGGCCTTCGCGTAGAAAGAACTCTCGGCCTTTGGTATCGTCCTCTGCGTAAGAGTCCAGGGTCACCGGCTCGTAAGGCGCAGGCACGCTATCAATCGGGCAAGGGCCTAAAACCTCGGCGCCCCCCTTGCCGCCGTAGTGTCCAATGACCGCATTCCGAACGCAGAAGTTGAGCAGCTCCACCTCTTCAGGCGTAGGGCCTTCGTCCCGTTCAGGAAAATCAAGGTACAGGTGACGCCAACAGTAGGGATGGAGCCTCAATTCACGCTGGTCCTCATGGGTCGCTTCTGCAATCGATGTGAGCAGGGTACACGGATGTTCGCCTTCTGGATCCTCCGGAGTGCCGCTCCCCATACATGGCTGCGGTGGGTCAATCTTGAGAATAAACAAGGGGTATCTCCTCTCTCAACTAGGGCAGGATACCCCGCTGTGATACAATCCTCACAGCCAGCAGGGTATCTCTGCTGGTCAGTGGCTTGCCCTGTCTGCTTTGAACACCAGGGCGAGCCACGCTCAACTATTCTGCTTTTCCCATGCAGGTCTCGATAAGATGGGCCGCTTCCCGTTCTGCTGTCTCCAGGGCCAGTCTGAGCGGGCGTATCTGCTCATTGGGCAGGTTGCTATTGCACAGCATGAGCCATTGTGTATGCAGCCTATCGCGCAGATCGCGCAAGCGGGCAAGGGTCTCCTGGGTGCTGTTCTGGTAGACTTCCCTCATGTGCTTGCTCCTTTGGCAGTGCCATCACTGTGACGGCACCAGGGCACGTTTTTGCATCTGGTACGCGTTTTGAATGATGAAAAGCTGGGCAGGTGACGGCACTGTGAAGTCACTACCCTTTCTCAGCTAAGATACCTGTCAAAAAATTTGCTGTGAGAGTGAGGCTCAGCAGCCTCACTCACGCTCACTCTCACAGCGTTCTCATGTCAGCCTCACGCCTTTTTTTGGGCTTGAACTAGTTGACGGATACGCCATTCTGTCCAATAGGTATCTCCCGCATCCTTATAGGATTGGGCAATAGAGCGAATGCCTACCCCATGCGAGTGAACTTCTAAGACATCAAGAGCCTGCTTTATACGATCTACCGGCTCCTCTTTCTCTTCTGTGATGAGAGGGGGCGGCAATTGGAGCGGAAACATGCGCCCTGTGGATGTGTCAAACATGCCGTTCTGTTCATCCACGTGGATATAAGGGGCGTGTAGCCACCTGCGACGCACCTCAATGACCGCCAGGACAGCCAGGAACAGAATGCAACCGCTAAGAACAGCGAGCAGGCCATAGGCGATCCATGTTAAAAAAGGCCACAAGGCGATGGCGGCCAGGCCGCTAAAGATGCTGACAGGCACAATGGCGATGACGATCGTGCTGCGGTTGATGCGATTTCTGGACAAGATTTCCAGGTGAGGTTGCTGCTCTGCCATGAAAGCATGCTCCTATCGCTCATTGCGCTGGCAGGGCTTATACTAGCAGTGTCAGCACAATTGGACTGAAATTGTGTTGATAACCTGGCGTGTGCTGGGTACACGCGCCAGGTGTCCGCGCTACGAGTTCTTGAGATGATCTAACAGCGAGTAGCCGCCAGCCCTGGCCTGGTGTGCTTTCATTGAGGCCACATAGCGCTCCGTGATTTTCACGCTGGTGTGTCCCATGAGCCGCGAGAGCTTATACAGATCACCCCCGGAGAGCAGATACTGCACAGCGAAGGTATGGCGTAGCGTGTGAGGCGAACAGCGGACGCCTTTGATATGGGCTCGTTCGCCAAGCTGCCTGATGAGTTGCTCAAGCCCTGAGACGGTGAGTGGTCGGCCTCGCCTTCCCAGGAACACATGCTGCTCTCTCGCTTGAGCAGGCCGTCTGTACCTCGTGATATAGCGCCTGAGCGCCATTCTTGCTACTCTGCCAAGGGCAAGCTCGCGTTCCTTGCGTCCCTTGCCTCGCACCCGGATAAACGAGTCGTCCTGGTCCAGCCACACCGAATCCAGCGTTAAGCCGCATAGCTCGCTTGCTCGTATCCCCGTATCGATGAGCACAGCGACCATCGCCTTATCGCGCACGGCAAACGCCTGGTCTGCTGTGACAGCAAGCAGGGCTGTGAGCTGCTCAGGGGTGAACGTTTCCAGTACCTGCTCGTCTGTTTTTGGTAGTTCAATCCGTTTCGCCAGGGTAGGCGAAACCAGGCGCTCAAAATCCTCCTCGCGGGAGAGCCACGCAAAGAGAGCTTTGAGCGTCTGTGCATAGCAGCGCACGGTTGAACTACGCACCGGACCTGCATGGTGGCCAGGGCGGCCCTTTACCTCTTCGAGAAAAGCGCGGATATGGGATGCCTTGATGGATTCGAGCGTGAGCCCATGTGAGGTGCAGTAGGCAGCGAAGACGGTAAGGATATGCTTATGTCTCATCCTGGTGCCAGAGGCAAGCCCGAGGTGTGCCAGGTGATAATCGGTAATGGCGTCAGCTACGTCCATCTGTGCTATAATCCTTTACAACAGCTATGTCATTCTACATTGGGTGAGTATGCTGTAAAACGGCTTACAGAGCCCACCCGGACGAGCGATTTTTGATATGAGAATCGCTGTAGGAGCGGCCTTCCTGGCCACTTGACACTACAAAGGAGGCTAACATGCCTTTCTGGCAGCGTTCTTCGCCAGAGGACGAACAGCGGCGTCTGCAGGCGCAGCAAGAGGCCGAGGCCAGTCGACGCTCATTAGAAGCGGGAGATCTCCCACTCCAGGCGAGCCGGCGCTTGAGCGAAGAGACGGCAGCTGGCCACCCGCTCTTCAGCAGCGACCTGAGCACAAACGAGTTCGCATTGACAAGAAATGTGGGCTACCAGCCTTTGAGCCAGGTGATGGGGAGTTCGATCTACCAGGTCGGATGGCAATACACCCGCACTTACGCGAGTTACCCCAGCGAGACCGAATTGACGACGATCTCCCAGGCACACATGCGAGCAGCTCAGCTTGCTCTGAGCAGGTTAGGGAAAGAGGCAGTCTTGCTGAAGGCTCACGGCGTCATTGGCGTGCGCCTTATCACTCGCGACTACGAGTGGGGCAACAAAATGTTGGAATATACTGCTATCGGCACGGCCATCCGGCTGCCCAACACTCCTTTACCCCAACGTCCCTTTCTCAGCGATCTGTCCGGCCAGGAATTCTGGACATTGCTGCAAGCAGGGTATTACCCGGTCGGCATAGCAGTGGGCTATTGCTCGTACTATGTCTCCCTGGGGAGCTACATTGCAGGGCAGATGCGCGGATGGTTTAACTGGTCTAACCAGGAGATAGAGCCTTTCTCTCAGGGCATTTATACTGCCCGCGACCTGGCGATGAACCGGGCGGTGAACATGGCTCGCAGTTTCAACGCCTCCGGCATTGTAGGCATGCACATTGACTGCGAGAGAGAAGTGATCGAGTACGAAACGGACAATCCCACCAGGTATTATATGGATTTATCTGTTCGGTTCTCCGCCATCGGTACCGCCATAGCTGCCCAGAGGCCGGATCATGTCATTCCATCGCCCACGCCCACGCTTACTCTCACTGACCTGCGTCCTGGGCAGCGCGGTGCAACGCGGGAACTCACTGTAAGAGAATAACTACAATACTGATCCTGGGCGGCTCTCGTAGTTGCCCGGTGAGAAGAAACACTTTATGAAGGAGTACAACATCATGTCCAGGCAAATGACACCACAGGGCAGCGACCTGCCAAGCCACGCACGTGAACGATTGAATATCATGCGCGGTGATGCCACTCACCGTGCGCTTTTTACCAGCGATCTGAGTGTCAATGAATTTCTACTGGTCTGCGAGGCGGGTTTTGACCCTGTTGGCCTCGTCGTGGGTAGTTCGATCTACCACATTGGTTATCAGCAGGCAAGATGGAGCCAGAACCAGGAGATGGTCGTGCTAACCCAGGCCATGTACCATGCCCGCGAACTGGCGATGGCGCGCATGGAAGAAGAGGCTAACGAGCTCAGAGCTGATGGCATCGTGGGTGTGCGCCTGGAAGTCACGCGCCACGAATGGGGCGAGGCGCTTGCCGAGTTCGTCGCCATCGGCACGGCCATTCGTTCGCGCAGCGGCCAACCCTATCGCAATGCCCGTGGCCTGCCCTTTACCTCGGACCTCTCCGGGCAGGATTTCTGGACCCTACTGCGCGCCGGGTACCGGCCTGTAGGTATGGTGATGGGCAACTGCGTCTACCATGTTGCCCACCAGGGCATGGTACAGTGGCTCAAGCAGGTCGGCCAGAACGTGGAGATGACCAACTACACCCAGGCCCTCTACGATGCCCGCGAACTGGCGATGGAGCGCATGCAGGCCGAGGCCATCAGCCTGGGGGCGCAAGGCGTGGTCGGCACGCAGATACACGAGCGCAGCCATGGCTGGGGCTCGCACATCATCGAGTTCTTTGCCGTAGGCACCGCCGTCATCTCCATCTCAGACACTCACCAGGTGCCAGCGCCTTCGCTTGCGCTCCTGCTTAATGATTAAGCGCCACCGTTTGAGATCTATGCTCAAGCTCACCGGGATAGACCACCTGAGTTGGTTTCCAGTGAGCTAACACCCTGCTTCGGCACTCCTAGCCGAGCGCATATCCCGCCTTCTGTTCCCGTGTGTGAAGCGAAAGGTCTGGCTCGGCGGCAGCGGAGACCCTTCGCTGCGCTCAGGGTAACAAGCCAGGCAGCCTACAATGAGGCGCAACCACGACCAGCACAGGAATGCAAGATACCCTCCTGTTTCTTTCCCAAAAATAACAAACTTTCCCTTTGATTTGATGTTGAGATGCATGAGAACGAAACGTCTAATATTACGTAGAAATGAAGGAGGTGAACTGGATGATGGATACGCTCACAAACTCTGTTGAGGAGCTGTATATCCTGTATCACAAGGATATCGTGCGGTTCTTTGCAGAACATCTTGCTGATCGCGAAGCCGCGTGGGAACTGTGCCACGAAGTGTTTGTGCGTCTTTTGCTGGCGCTGGCATCTGGCATACAATTGACACATCCACAGCGGTGGCTAATGCGCGTTGCCAAGAACCTGCTGATCGATACCTATCGGCATCAACAAACGGCAACAGCGACGACTCTTCCCCTCCATTCACGTGAGGTGGCGATGCTCGCCAGTGATTCGACGACGTTCAGGACACTGCTTGAGCGCACAGATATGCTGCAAATCATCGTGGAGACCTTCCACGCCCTACCAGAGAAGTACCAGCGCCTGCTCTTCTGGCGTGAGATCGAGCGGCTGCCTCTGCAGGAGATCGCTCTGCGTACTGGAACGACGGAAGCAGTGCTCTCAACCGAGTTATGGCGGGCACGCAAGCTCCTCCAAAGGGAGTACCAGCGACGGCGGTTCAAGGATCTTCTTCCCGCAGACGAAGAGATTTTTGGGCACCTTGATGCTTTGATTCGCTTCAATCTCACGGTCTCGCCGGAGGAGCTGTTGCAGCATCTTGAAACGCATGAACGGGACTATTTTGAGCGGATAGCACCCACATGGGACGCCTATGTGGCGAGCGCCTACGAGGTCGAACTCCAGGAACGCCTCACCAGGCTCCTCCCCTGGCACCGGGATATGACAGTGCTCGACGTGGGAACAGGCACGGGCTACCTTGCAGGCATGATGGCCCCGCTTGTAGGAGACGTGATCGGCGTGGATTGCTCCCCCGCTATGCTCACACGGGCCGGGGGGAAGATGGCCCAGGCCGGGTACCAGCATGTCTCCTTCCGAGAGGGCATGGCCGAACTTCTCCCCCTCGCGACAGGTTCGGTTGATGTCGCGATGTGTCATATGCTCTTGCACCACGTGGTGAGTCCTCGCACCGCCCTGGCTGAACTGCGCCGCGTAGTGCGCCCAGGTGGCTATGTGCTCATCATCGATGCCCATATGCACAAGCATCATTGGACCCCTGAAGCTTTTGGTGACCTGCACTATGGGACCGATCTCAGGAAGCTCCAGAAGCATCTGAAAACGTTGCAGATGAAAACGCTGCAACTCGAGGATGCAGGATTCTCCCACTCGGGAAGCTTTGTTGGTAATGACGCAACCTTCTCAAATTTTCTCCTCCTTGGACAGGTGAGCGGGAGAGGCAGCACGACCCGGATAGGCGAACGGCGGAGATACTGGAAGGATGCATGACGTGGAATACAAAAGCATAGGCACTCCTCCCGAGCAGCGTTCGCAGCGGCTCCGCCGGGTGTTAACGCTCCGTGAAGCGGTCGCGCTTGGCATTGGCGGCACAATTGGCGGCGGGATCTTCGTTCTGGTCGGTGCAGCGGCAGGACGTGCAGGGCCGGGAGCTCTCCTGGCCTTTGTGCTGGCCTTTGGCGTGTCCTTGCTGATCGCACTCCCCTATGCCGAACTTGCCTGCCGCTATCCCCTGGCCGGAGGGGGATACGCTTTCACACGGACGCTGCTTGGTCCACACTGGGGTTTTGTGATGGGTTGGGGGTACTGGGGAGCATACATTTTCGTCAGTGGATACGTAACGCTGGGGTTTGGAGGGTACTTCCACGCATTGACGGGCTTGCCTGCTGTTCCCGGTGCACTGGCCCTGATCGGACTTTGTACCGGAATCAATCTCGCCGGCATCCGGCTCTCTGGCCTGGTACAGAGCCTGGTGATCGGATTAGCAATGGCTGCTCTACTTGGCTTCAGTATGTCAGGTCTACCGCACATCCATTTCGAACGGTTCACACCGTTTCTGCCATTCGGGCTGGGTGGCGTTGCTGTGGCAACCCTGCTGGCCTTCCTGGCGTTTGGTGGTTTCGATATGGTAGCGGCAGCGGGAGAGGAGATCACCTCTCCCGAGCGCAACCTGCCCAGGGCAATCCTGCTGACGCTGCTCGCGGTCCTGGGCCTCTATCTACTGATCACGTTCGTGGCGTTAGGAGTGCTCCCCTGGAATGAACTTGGCACGTCATCCGCTCCCCTGGCGGCAGCGGCAACACAGTTTCTCGGTTCCACCGGCCGTCAACTCACGGCAGCAGCGGCGCTGCTGACGACAGCAGCAACGGGTAATGCAGTGCTTGTTGTGACGTCGCGGGTTGCCTTTGCGATGGCACGTGATGGATTGCTCCCAGGTCTGGTAGCCCGCGTACACTCCAAGACGAGTACGCCATGGGGAGCAGTGCTGCTCAATGGGATCTTGCTGGCCCTCGTTGCCCTCACCGGCTCGGTATTGTTGGCAGCAGCCGTAGGCGGCTTCTTGTACGTGCTGCACTTCCTTTTCACGCTGATCGCACTTGTGATACTCCGCCGTCGAGGTGGGCCATTGCCAGCGTTTCGCACTCCCGCTCCCCGGATCGTGCTTCCGCTCGCGTTTGGAGGATGCCTGTTGTTGCTCGCGACTAGTGGATGGACAGGAGTGTCAGGCGGCCTCGGGTGGCTCTTTATCGGGCTGCTCGCCTACGGAGTTGTGTATATTTACCGCAGAACACGGCAACGCCGTCCACAGGAAAGGAGATGAGGCTCCCCTCTCACAGCAAGGAAAAGTACCCAGATTGGGTATAGATTTTGCTTTTCCCTAAGCAGATAACATACACTACGTTTAAGCATACAATGCAACCAGGCTGATAGTCGGCAATGGGAAAGTGAGAATTACATGATGTCATCGATCAGTAACCAGCCTCCGATCTACCAGCATCCGGCCGAGTTGTTACAGCAACTCATCCGTTTCGATACTACCAACCCTCCCGGCAATGAAGCGGAGTGCATCGCCTATATCAATTACCTGCTTGCTGAAGCCGGATTTGAGACGAACATCCTGGCGCGTGACCCCATGCGCTCCAACCTTGTGGCACGGCTAGCAGGCCAGGGTAATGTGCCGCCGCTGCTATTGTACGGGCATATAGATGTTGTCACCACCGAAAACCAGGAGTGGCAACATCCGCCATTCGAGGGTATAGAGGCAGATGGCTATATCTGGGGCAGAGGCGCCCTGGACATGAAAGGCGGTGTTGCCATGATGCTTGCTGCCTTCCTACGAGCGAAAGCCGAGGACTTGCAGCTTCCTGGCGACGTCATTCTGACGGTTGTGAGCGATGAGGAGGATGGCGGCGCTTACGGCGCTAAGTACCTGGTAGAAAACTATGCCGATCTCTTCAAGGACGTTCGCTATGCACTTGGCGAGTTTGGTGGGTCCACAACATATATTGGTGGGCGGAAGTTCTATCCCATCATGGTTGCTGAGAAGCGCGGCTGCCTCGTCGAGGCTACTGTACGTGGTCCTGCTGGGCATGCCTCTCTCCCCTTGCACGGCGGGGCAATGGCCAGGCTAGGCAACTTGCTCCTGCAACTGGATACGCAGCGCCTGCCAGTACATATTACACCTGTCACGCGACTGATGATCGAAACAGTCGCGGCAAACTTACCTGATCCGATCAACTCGGTGCTCCAGCGACTGCTCGATCCGGCGCAAACCGATGTTCTATTAGATAGCCTCGGCTCATATGGAGCATTCTTTGACCCCATCCTTCACAATACTGTCAATGCCACCATCGTCCATGGCGGCGAGAAATCGAATGTCATTCCCAGCAAAATTGTACTTGAAATGGATGGGCGCGTACTTCCCGGGTACACCGCGGATAACCTGCTGGCGGAACTCCACCAACTCGCCGGTGATGACGTTGAACTCGACGTTCGGACCGCAGAACCTGTCTCCACTGCGGCCGCTGTGGCCGTGCCAGATATGGGCCTCTTCGACATACTGTCAAACATCCTGCGCGAGGCTGACCCGGGATGCATAGCAATGCCGTACATGCTGCCTGCCGTCACGGATGGGCGCTTCTTCTCGCAACTGGGCATTCAAACCTATGGCTTCCTGCCCATGAACCTTCCGGAAGGTTTCGATTTTTCGCGCACCATTCATGCGGCTGACGAACGCATCCCGGTAGAAGCGATGGGCTTTGGTACCAACGCTATCTACGAGGCGCTGACACGTTTTGGGAGTTGATGCTGCTTTGACCCTGCACACGGGGCACAGGATTCCTGCCTTTGAAGACACGGAAAAGCAGCCAGAGCGATGGCAACAGTATCACCATACCTACGGCGGTAGAGATCAGGAACGCTAACAGCGTAATGGGTGGGCTGGCTGCATTATACACCGTGATATCAGGCGGGACCAGGTAGGGAAGCTGGGATAAGCCCCAGGCGCCAAGCAAGAATCCCGTGTCGATGACGATCGAGATGCGTGCCAGGCGGTAGCGCCTCAGAAACAGCGAGGCAGCTGTGCATAATCCAACAAGCATAGTAGCAAGCACGACAGGAATAGCGTGCTTGAGCATGCCCTGCCAGAGAAGCGGAGCCTGCGAGGGTGAGAGGATCAAGCCCAGCGCTCCAAGCACAGCAGTCACAGCGCCCGCAATCATGGCGCGCAGGCGAAAGGCCTCCACCAGTTGGGTATCCTTGAGAGCTTCGGCCTCTACGGTCAGGTAGACCGCCGCCAGGGTTGCGCAGAGTGAGAGCGCCATGGCGCCTATCACCAGTGCGAAGGGCGTTGTCCAGCCTGTCAACAGGTCGGTTTTAACCTGGCTACCCTGTACGCGGATCTGACCGCTTGCCACCGCGGCGGCCGCGGTACCGAGCATGAAGGGAGTAACCACGCTGGCGGTACTAAAAACGCGCCCCCAAACCTTGCTGATAGCGACGGCATGGGCCGCGTGGGCACGAAAGGCGAAAGCGGCCCCGCGCAGCACAATGCCTATCAGCGCTATGAGGAAGGGTATATAGAGCGCGATCGAAAGGATTGAAAAGACAATCGGGAAAGCTGTGAAGAGTCCCACGATCAGGAAAATCAACCAGACGTGATTAGCCTCCCATACCGGTCCCATAGCCTGTCCAACCAGGCGGCGTTGACGTTCGGCCTGGGGACCAAAGGCCAGGAAATCCCAGACACCTCCGCCAAAGTCGGCTCCGCCAAGAGTGGCATAGGCAATGAGCGCCAGCCAGAGAAGAGCCAGCACGGCATAAGCAAGGGTCATCGAATACCAACCTCCTCTTCACTCTCCTCCCCGCTACTGGCTTCGAAGACAGGCCATTCGAGTTTAGGGAGCGGCTGGCGAGCCAGGCGCAGCAGCAATACGACCAGGGTGATCGATAGTATTATGTAAATACCAACGAAGATGAAGAAGGTAATGTTCAGCCCGGGAGCAGGGGTTACGGCATCCTTCGTACGCAGCATAGCGTAGATGACCCAGGGTTGCCGTCCTAACTCGGTTACCATCCAGCCGAGCTCTATTGCCAGGAAAGAGAGCGGCCCTGCCAGCACTACACCTCGTAAGAGCAAGCGGTTCTCAGGCACAACCCGCTTGTGGCTAAAGTAGAGGAGCCAGAACACTAACCCGATAAACAGCGCAAAGAAGGCGCTCGCAACCATGCCATCGAACGAAGAATGCACAGGCAGCGGATTGGGCCGGTCTCCGGGAGGAACACTATCAAGGCCCTTGATGACGGAGTTGAGATCGCCATTGACCAGCAGGCTGGCGCCATGTGGGATTTCTATGGCGTAGTACACCTTGCCTGTTTTTGGATCGGCCAGGCCACCAATCGAGAGCGGCGGCCCCGCTTGCGTGTGGAAAATGCCCTCCAGGGCAGCGAACTTCACAGGCTGCGCGCTTGCGAGGAAACGAGCATTGGCATCCCCGCTGATGATCTGCAGAGGAATAACGATGGCTCCCATTGCCATTGCCAGCATGAGTCCTTTGCGATGGTAGCCATCGCGCTTGCCGCGCAGTATGGCAGTAGCATAGATAGCGGCGACGCTAAAACCGGTCGCCACGTAGCATGCCAGGATCATATGTGTCGTCTGGTAGGGGGTACTGGGGTTAAGGATGGCCTGGAAGGGATTGATGCCCGTTATCTTCCCATGCACAATCTGAAAACCCGCTGGGGTGTTCATCCAGGAATTGGCGCTGACGATAAACCAGGCCGAGGCCAGTCCACTGATCCAGATCGGGAAGGAGCAGAGCCAGTGCGCACGCGGCGAGAGGCGGTTCCAGCCGTAGAGGTAAAGACCCAAGAAGATTGCTTCTGTGAAGAAGGCGAAGCCCTCCAGGGCGAACGGCAAGCCAATGATGGAGCCGGAATACTTGATGTAGGTCGGCCAGAGCAGGCCTAGCTCAAATGAGATGACCGTACCGGAGACTGCGCCAACGGCGAAGAGGATGGCGAAGCCTTTTGTCCAGCGGCGGGTGAGCGCCATCCAGTCAGGGTCTTTGCGCCAGAGAGCGAGGCCCTCGGCGATACACAGGAGCAACGGCAACCCGACCCCCAGGGCAGAAAAGATGATATGGAAAGCCAGCGAGGTACCCATCTGGGCACGCGCAGCTAGTAGGTCTGACATATGGCATTTCCTTTGTATTCCACAGTACCCAGGATATAACGTGGTGGATTACAAGCTTGAAACTTTCCCTACATAGGTAATTGTAGGAGTCTCATAGCAGGCTAGCAAGCAGAGCCATGTATGACTGGCAGGTATAAGTGGTGCCTGCTTCAAAGCAGGTTATTTTCCCGCGCATAGATAGCTGCCTGTGTGCGGTCGCGCAATCCCAGGCGGCTGAGGATATTGGAAATGTGGTTTTTCACGGTGCCTACAGTCTGATCTACTTGTAGCTTCTCCAATAAATATTAAACAGCTTACCTTTGCCCTTCGCACGATACTCGTTACATAGACCTGGCGAGAGGAGTATTCCTCTCGCTTTTGTATTGTGTTTTACCCATTTTAGAAGGAGCAACCACCATGAAACATTTTACCACCATCGAGAAGCTCGACACCGGAATACTGTACCTGTTAGAACTTGCCGCAAGCCTGTCAGTCCTCTTACTGGCATTTGGGCTGATTGCATCGATGGCAAACGTCCTGACTAAAGGCTCAGTGCTTACCGACAACCTGTTCATGCAGCGCGTGTGGGCCTGGACACAATGCATCGCGATTGACGCCAGCGTTGCCGGTACCATCATCCGCACATTCCGCTACCAGCAAGAAGGCGAGTTGGTCAAAACCTGGCTCTATGGCCTGTTATCCGCACTCCTTTTGTTCACCGCCGCGATAGTCCTCAACATTGAGAGCGTGCAGCAAACATTGAACCTCACCCTTGATGCCGCCTACATCCACGTGTTTGTTCCGGTTGAAGCCCTGATCTGGATACGCTCAGTAGCGATTGTTCTGTTGATTGTTGCCCATGCGATGCGACACGTGAGCGCGGCAAAGGCAGAGGAACAGACAGGTATGCAACCGCCGGTACAACAAGCACCGCTTGTGTTGACCCCTGAACTCCTCAGTGAGCTACGTCTGTTACTCACCCAAACAACCATTTCCGAGGAACAGCCGGAAACGTTGCAACTCACGCAAACGGCA
>WNFX01000032.1_pt1 | contig 91024 bp, 93 predicted proteins | sample 5400111 | NCBI WGS metagenome assembly WNFX01 (sample SAMN13153363, study PRJNA577476) | soil metagenome | isolation source: 40 cm soil or saprolite under grassland replicate 1 | place: USA:California | collected 2016-06-15
CCGAACTCGTGCCCGACGTGCCGCCCGTGGCGGGCGTCGAGGTCCTTGATCCGGTCGCGGACCTCCAGGTTTGGCTCGAGGACCTCGAACTCCTCCAGGTAGTTCCGGTCCTTGTAGACGACCGTCGTCCGGCCTTCCTTCACGATGCGGATCACGAGGTTCAGGTCGCCGCCGCCTTCCGGGCCCTCGTAGAGCGTGTAGAAGCCGACGAAATGGCCGATGATCTCCTCGAACCCGGAATGCGGATAATAAAACCTGAACCGCACGCGGTCTCCCGGATAAATGTCCATCTTGTCGACGAGCTTGTCGTCGAGGACGCCGGCCTTCTTGAGGATGCGGCGCTCCTCGGTGATGTCGTCTTTCTGCTCCACCATTCTGAGGGTCAGGACATACACCGTCCGACTTAAACCAGCGCCCGGGGTCCCCGGAACCCCGCCGCGGCGGTGGATCGCGGCCAACCTAGAAAGGGGTCGGAGCGATTCCACCGGCCCGAGAGGGATCCGCATGACGATGGCCGAAGACCTCGCCGAATTCGTCGTTTCGAGGTCCATCGACGATCTGTCGGCCGGCGCCCTGGACGCGCTGAAGCTCCGCGTCCTGGACGCCATCGGGTGCGCGATCGGCGCGGTGCAGGGCGGACCGATCGAGGCAATCCGACGCCACCTCGACGACTTCGGCGGGCGCCCGCGTTGCACGGCCATCGCATTCGGTCGCACGGCGCCCGACCGAGCGGCACTCTACAACGGGGCGCTCGTCCGGTACCTGGACTTCAACGACAGCTACCTGGCGAAAGGGGAGACGTGCCATCCGAGCGACAACGTCGGCGCGGTCCTCGCCGCCGCGGAGTACGCGAAGCGGAGCGGGGCGGACCTCCTCGTCGCGCTCGCCGTCGCGTATCAGGTCCAGTGCCGGCTCAGCGACGTCGCGCCGGTCCGGGCGAAGGGGTTCGACCACACGACCCAGGGAGCGTACGCGGTGGCGGCGGGGGTCGCGAAGGCCCTCGGCCTGGACGCCCGGAAGACCGCCAACGCGGTCGCGATCAGCGGGACCGCGTTCAACGCGCTCCGCGTCACCCGGACGGGCGCCTTGTCCCACTGGAAAGGGCTCGCGTATCCGAACACCGGCTTCGGCGGGACGCATGCGGCGTTCCTCGCGATGCACGGGATCACGGGGCCGCTCGAGGTCTTCGAGGGAAACAAGGGATTCATGGACGCGATCGCGGGCAAGTTCTCCATCGATTGGTCCAAGGAGGACTTGGAACGCGTGACGCGGACGATCGTGAAGAAATACAACGCGGAGGTTCACTCCCAGTCCGCGACGGAAGGCATCCTCGAGCTCCAAGCGGAGCACGGATTCACCGCCGCGGAGGTCGAACGGATCGAGATCGACATCTTCGACGTCGCGTTCAACATCATCGGCGGCGGCGAAGAAGGCTCGAAATACGGCGTTCGAACGAAAGAGGAGGCGGATCACAGTCTCCCGTACATCGTGGCGGTCGCGCTGCTTGATGGCACCGTGATGCCTAGCCAGTACGCGCCGGAGCGGATCCTCCGGGATGATGTCCAGCGGCTCCACCGGAAGGTGGTCGTCCGCGCAGACCCGGCGTACAGCGCCCGGTTCCCTGCCGAGATGCCTTGCCGCATCACGGTCCACCTGAAGGCGGGGCGGGCCCTCGAAAAAGAGAAGAGGGACTACGAGGGCTTCGTCACGCGACCCATGTCGTGGCCCTCCGCCTCGGCGAAGTTCCACGCGCTTGCGGCTCCCCTCGTGAGCGAAGCCTTAAGGAAGCGGATCGCCGGTACAGTCGAGAACTTAGAGAACATCCAAGTAGCCGAACTCGTCAAGTCGCTAGCGAAGATCCCGAGGCCTCCAAGGAGCGGACCCGAATGAGTTCCATGGATAGATCGAATGCGTGGCACGAGCAGGAGCGGGCGTTCAGCTGGGTCAGGCGGAACGATCGCGAGGGGAAGCCGCGGACGCGCGGGCTGACGGAAATCCGGGGCCCGTACTACACCGTCATGGGAGCGAAATACCTCGAAGACGTCCTGTCCACCGCCGGGGACTACGTCGACTCGCTGAAGTTCGCTGCGGGCTCTTTCTCCGTCATCCCGAAGAAGGCCTTGACGGAAATCCTCGACCTCTGCCACTCGTACGACGTGATGGTGTCCACGGGCGGGTGGATCGAGTACGTCCTGACGCAGGGCAAGGAGGCCGTGGACCGGTACATCGAGGAAGTCAAGTCGCTCGGATTCGACATCCTGGAGATCTCGGCGGGATTCATCAGCATCCCGATCGACGACTGGCTGGCCCTCGTCGAGCGCGTGAAGCAGGAGGGCCTGAAGCCCAAGCCGGAGGTCGGGATCCAGTGGGGCGCCGGTGGGGCGACGAGCGCGGCCGAACTCGAGGCGGAAGGCGTCCGGGACCCCGGCCGCGCGATCGCCGCCGCGAAGCGGTTCCTGAACGCGGGCGCATACCTCATCATGATCGAGTCGGAGGGAATCACGGAGAACGTGAAGAGCTGGCGAACGGACGTCGTCTCCCAGGTCATCGAGGCCCTCGGGACGGACAAGGTCATGTTCGAGGCCGCCGACCCCGAGGTGTTCACGTGGTACGTGAAGAACTATGGCGCCGACGTCAACCTGTTCGTGGATCACAGCCAGATCGTCCAGCTCGAGATCGTCCGTCGCGGAATCTGGGGGACGTCGAGTGTCTGGGGACGCATCTTGACGTACAAGCCCTGAGCCTCTGAGGCCCCTATACCGCCGCGACAATCTGAGCCCCACGGAATGAGGGAAAAATACGTATTGGCGGCGAAGTACAGATAGTATATATCGCGCCCTCAAGAGCCCCTCCCTCTCCTCCCCCGGCCGAGGCAACGTCATGGCGGGACTTCCGGAACGCAATTCCCTCTCTGTGCGCAGGACATTAGTGATCGCAATCGTCGTGGCCGCGCTGGTGGGAGCTGCGGCGGGATACACGGCTGGCTACCTTTCGCGAGCGCGGCAGCCGACGCAGGCCCGAGAGTTTTGGGTCTTCACGGTCGTGCTACCGTTCAACGATAGCACGCCAGGGTTCCCTTCCCACGACTACTTCGCGCCGGATCGGATTACGGTCAATTTGGGTGACTCGGTGACCATCCATTTCTTCAACACGGAGGAAGAGCCGGAGGACCACACGTTCACGATGGACGCACCGTATGCGATGAACCACGTGCTGCCGTACGGCAACACCACGACGTTCTCCTTCGTGGCGAACACGCCCGGAATCTTCGCGTACCGCTGCACGTACCACCCTCCGACGATGACGGGCTGGCTGGTCGTCTTGGAGGACTAGGCCGCCGCCGAGAGGAAGCGGGAGTGCGTTCTCCGTTCCCCATGAGCGTCTCTGGACACCCGCAACGCGATGGTAGCGACCGTGGAACCTGAGGGGAGCCTCGGGCGGCGGTCCCCTGCGACGGCGGGCCTCGACGTACGTATTGGGGTTGCCGTCCATATTCTACGTACAAGGAGTATATGGACGCGGTGATCCCTCGACGCGAAGAGGGATCCCATGGCATCAGAGCACGACTCCCCTGTCATGCCGACGTGTGTGAACTGCGGCGGAGCGCTCGAACGCATTGAGGAGAATACGATCGACATCGCGGGGGAGGATGTGACGTTCTACGCTGATCGGTGCACGTCCTGCCTGAACGAGTTCATGAACGCACCCGAGATCCTCCGACCGGACGAGGAACTCATCTCGACATTCGGGTCGACCGCGGGCCCGCTCGGTTCGTATCGCAGGATCATGACCTTGGCGAGTCGGGACCGGGACTTTCGCCTCTTCGCGGGCCCGAAGGCCGCCGCCGCCATCCTCGCACACCTCCTGGAGAAAGACCTCGCGGACGTCGTCCTACTCGCACACCAGGGAGTCACCGAAGAGCCGGTCGTCGCGTTCACGAAGGCCGACCTGTATCGAGCCGGCGATATTCGGATGGGGCCCGGCCGTGCGGTCTTCACGGGTAGCGGATTGCGGGCAAACCTCCTGACCCTCGCCCAGCTCAAGCGATTTGCCGAGACCGACCATGGACTGAACCCCCGCATCGCCGTGATGGGCCGCCCCTGCCAGAACTACACGGTCCGGAAACTTCGGTGGGACCGATTCATGCCGGGCTACGAACTCGCCTTCGCCCTCGGCACCTATTGTTACGGAAACTTCGCGCCGGCGGGCGCGGGGAACCGCCGACTTCGCGAGCTGCTCGGTTTCGACCCGTCGGAAATCCGGCAGGTCGAGTTCGTCGGCGAGGAGTTGCGGTTCACTTCGGAAGGGGGCGTCTCGTGCCGGGTGGGCCAGGATTCGGTCGCGGGCCTCGTGAACCCGAATTGCCTCCAGTGCTATGACTTCTCCGCAAGCTTCAGCGACCTAAGCGTCGGCCGCGTGGGCCCGGACGAGATGTTCGAGACCGCGGTCGTTAGGACGGATCGCGGCGAGCGAATCGTGGACCAGGCGATCCGGGATGGCGTCCTAATGACGTCCGCGGAAGTCTATGGCCAGCCGGACCTCTTGGTCGACGAGAGGCGGGCGGAGCTCTTCCTCGAGGCGATGGTCGACATCAAGAAGCAACTCACCCGGAACCTCCGCTAGCGCGTGTCCTAGCGTTACGGTCGACCATCCATACTCCCGGCATCGTTGGTTACGGAAGCCTCAAGGTCGGGCGGAGGCTCTGGAGAGATCCTGGCGGATTCGCAGGTATTCTTCCCGGTTCAATTCCCCGCGGGCATAGCGCTGGTCGAGCACGTCCAGCGGCCCCAAGGCAGGAGGCCCATAGATCGGGTACGCGGCCAGAGCTGCTGGCTCCCGCAGACCGACGAAAGCCACGAAAAGGATCACGATCAGGATCACGAAGGGGACGCCCATCATCAGGAGAGCCCACCCCCATCCGCCACCGCCCATCATCCCGTAGTATCCGCTCGACGGCATGCTCAGAGCTGCCAAGATTGCCAGGAGACCGATCCCAAGAACGACCGCGAGTACGACCCAGAGCCAGCGCTCCGAGGTTCTCGTTTCCATCAGCTCACCGGCACAGGATGGCGCGGAGCCCCTTTTCAAAGTGCTGTAATTGCTTAATCATCCCGCCTTCCGGTCCCTATCAACGACTCTCCATTGCGTCCACTCGGTGCTAGTGCCGATCGACTGGGAGGAAAATACATGTATATTCCTTTGCGAGACCGCAGGACGCTCCAAATGGCCGGCTCATTCGGTGGGGTTTCAGTCCCCTCGACTTATCCAGACCATGGGATGTTCCTATCCGGCCAACCAGCCTCCGTCGACATGGAAGGTTGCGCCGGTGCAGTAGTCTGCCTCGTCGGAGGCAAGGAAGACGGTGAGCGCTGCCACATCCTCGGGCCGGCCGATGCGGCCTTTGGGGATGCGTGCCAGGAGGGCCGCTTGGGCGCGTGCGTCGGCAGTTAAGTCCTTCGTCATGTCCGTGCCGATGATTCCGGGCGCGATCGCATTCACGCTGATGCGATGCGGGCCCAACTCCAGGGCCATGACCTCCGTCATCGCGTTGACGCCGCCTTTCGAGGCGCAGTAGTGCGCAATGTTCGGATAGCCGATCCCGACTTGTCCGGAGGCGATTGACGCAAGGTTGAGGATCCTTCCTCCCTTTCCACGGCGCGCCATTCCGCGAGCCACGGCCTGCGCGACGAGGAACTGGCCCTTCAGATTGATGTCGATCACCCGATCCCAGTTCGCCTCAGACATCGTTAAGAAGGGTTCGAAGAGCAGGATGCCCGCGTTGTTTACGAGGATGTCGATTCCCCCCCCAATTCCAGTTCGACGCGAGCGACCATGGCGTCTACGTCATCTTTCCTACTCACGTCACCTCGTACGGCGATCGATCGCTGACCCAGCTTGCGGATCATCATGACGACCGCCTCCGCCTTATCAGGTTCGCTGACGAGTTCACCGCGACATCGGCGCCCCCCTCGGCAAGGGCCCAGGCGATTGCCTTCCCGATGCCGCGGCCTGCACCCGTGACGAGGGCAACCTTTTCTCGGAGATCGAACATGGTTTCATCCTGAGGAATGCGAAGGCCTCCGCCCTCAAGGGCCTTGCCACCGTGGCTGAATATACAGGTACGTTCGTCGCCTGAGAAAGGCTGAGATACGCGGCGACCGAAGGTCTAATTATCCAAGGGATGGTCATGGTTGCAACAGAGTATCCGCTCGGGGGGACCGAAATGGAGAGCAGGAAAATCCAGAAGGTAGGCGCATCGACACTCACAATTTCGCTTCCAAAAACCTGGGTGACCCAACGGAAGCTGAAACGAGGCGATCCGGTGTTCCTCGTTGAGGAGGGCGAGGCGCTCAAGATCCTGCCGAGCCAAGAGGCGGCGGCCCGGAAGCGGTCGATGACGGAATTCGTCGTGGACGCGGACCTTTGCGACGAACCGGGGATGCTCGAACGGGTCATCGTCGGCAACTACGTGCTCGGACGGGAGAAAATCACCGTCCGCTCGGCACAGCGGCTGCGGAGCGAGCACCTCGACGAAATTCGGAGGGCAATGCGCCGGTTGATGGGGATCGGCATCCTCGATGAAGCGCCTTCGCGGGTGGTTCTCCACTGCTCGATTGATCCGACGAATTATCCCGTCGATGCTCTGATCAAGAGACTCTACAACCTCGGCGCCACAATGCTCTCGGAATCTCTCCAAGCCCTTGAGACCGCCGATGCGTCTCTCGCCGAAGATGCGATGAAGCGGGAGGACGACGCGGACATGATGTACTGGCTGATCCTCCGCCTGCTGCTATCGGCCCAGGTCGACGACACGCTCGTAGAGCGCCTGGGACTCCGGACTCGCCTGGAGATCGCAGGATACCGCGCGATCGCTCGCGACCTGGAGATCGCCGCGGACCACGCGCACGAAATCGCGACGCACGTGCGTGGGGTTCTGCGGGACGAGGTCGACATTCCGGATTCGATTGTTGGCGCGTTCGCGACCCTTGCAGATCTCATCGCGCACACGTTCGCCCTCGCGCTCGGCGCACTCTTGTCCCGCGATCTCAAGCAGGCCAATGCCGCGTTGAGCCTCTCGAATGACCTCGAGAAACGGGAGCAGGAGGTCGTCAAAAGCCTCCTCCGAGAATCCCGGGGGCAGCGGTCGAAGGAGCCGTCGTTCCTCCTCCCAGTCAGCGGAATCCTCCGAGGCATGGCGCAGATCGGGAGCTACGGGCGATCCATCGCGCTCATCGCATACAATCGGTATCTCGAGAAGCCTTCGAACCTGTGCCGTCCCGCATCGACCAAAGATTAGTGGCCGCGTTCGCGCCCAGGACGCTCGAAGTAAATACGAAATCATTATGCAATAGCCGATTCTTGAGGCCTCCATGGAGCCGAATCGGAGCCGTTGGGCGGGTCGCTTCATCGGGGCGGCCATCATCCAAGGTGCCATCGCGTTCGCCATCTTGGGCGTCTTGATCGGAATCAGCGCGCTGCAAATGAATCCGAGTCCCGGACGAATCGTCGCGGGAGGGGACACCTGCTCCGTCACGATCACCAACCAGACGGCAGGGACGGGCACGGCGACGTGCTCGAGCGCGGGGATGTGGTTCGTGGTCGGGATGATCGGCTACGGTCTCGTCGGCGTGTTGGGGGTCGCGATGAGCGCGCTGTTCTATCAGCACCTCGAGGTCACCGTTGGCGCGGTATACACCGGGTGGCGGAACTTCGTGGCCTGGCTTCACCTGATCCTCGGTGGCGTTGGCGCGAGCGCGGGGACTCTCCTCATGGCCTACGGGGGGTACATGGGAGGCGCGGCGTTGCTGCCCGTTTCCTCGGGGGGCCTCGGCAAGAACGCCTTCTACGTCCATACGAACATCCTGAACCCGCTCGCGCCGTACATCACCGCCCTCCTCGGCATCGCCCTCTTCGGGTTCTTCCTGGGAGGAGTCGGGTACGTCACCGTGTGGTGGTCCGCCCGGAAGAAGACAGCATCGGCCTGAGCTAGGACGAACACGGCGTCGAGGAGGCCGACGCGGGGCTTCCCGCGCCGGTTGTCTTCGTCGGCTGGATCAGGCGTCCATGTACCGGTAGAACTCGTACGGCGAAGGCCGGAGCGAGGTCTGCAGGTGCTCGTCGAGTTTCAGCTCCTCGTACTTCTCGAGGAGGTCCTGCGGGAAGACGGTCTTCAGGAACATGTAGTCCGTCTGCAGGTGCTCGATCGACTCCTTCAGGGAGCCGGGGAGCTCGCGGACGCCGTATTCTTTGCGCTTGCTCGCGCTCAGGTGGTACAGGTCCTGGTCCACCGGGTCGCCCGGGTCGAGCTTCCGCTTGACGCCGTCCAGGCCGGCGCACAGCATCGCGGCGAACGACAGATAGGGGTTGCACGCCGGATCCGGCGTGCGGTATTCGATCCGCTTCGCGGCCTCGATCCCCTGGTAGTACATCGGGATCCGGATGTTCGCGCTCCGGTTCCGCTTCGACCAGGCGATGAACACGGGCGCCTCGTAGCCCGGCACGAGCCGGCGGTAGGAGTTCGTCGTCGGGTTCGTGAACGCGCACAGGCTGCGGGCGTGGTCCATCAACCCGCCAATGTAGTACCGGCAGGTCTGGCTGATCTCCGCATACTCGTCCTTCGGATCGAACATCATGTTCTTGCCTTTCGTCCAGAGGCTCTGGTGGACGTGCATCCCGCTCGCGTTGTCGCCGAAGATCGGCTTCGGCATGAACGTGGCCAACATCCCCATCTTGTGGGCGACCATCTTCATGACGTACCGATACGTGACGACGTTGTCCGCCATCGGGACGAGTTCGTCGTACCGCATATCGATCTCGCACTGCCCCGCGGTCGCGACCTCGTGGTGATGCGCATCGAGGGTGAGGCCGAACGAGTCGATCAGGACGCGGCACGCCTCGTTCCGGAAGTCTTGGAGCGTGTCGACGGGCGGCGCGGGGTAGTAACCTTCCTTGAATCGGATCGGGAAGTTCTTGCCGCCGGTATCGCTCCACGGGGCTTCGCGAGACACGATCTCGTACCCGGCCCCCGACCACGGGTTCCGGACGGCGTCCGGGGTTGGCAGCATCCGAATTCCGTCGAACACGAAGAACTCGATCTCCGGCCCCCAGTACGTCGTGTCGTACCCTTGGTCCGCGGCGAACTGAGCGGCCCGCTGCGCCATGTAGCGCGAGTCGCGCGTGAAGCGCTCGTGGGAACCGCCCTCGTACACATCGACGAGGAAACGGGCCGTCTTGTGCGGCCCTTCGTACCATGGCAAGACCGCAAACGTCGATGGGTCGGGGTTCATCACCATGTCGGACTCGTGAATCTCCTTGAACCCTTTGATCGAGGAGCCATCCAGCTTGCCGACGCCCCGCTTGAACTCCTCTGCCCCCAATGAAGTGGACGGGATCGTGATGTGCTGGAGCGCACCGAGCACGTCCACGAACTGAAGGTCGACCCACCGGATGCGGTCGGTCTCGATCTGTTTCAACACCGATGCCACGGTCATCCTCTTCGACTTCGCCGGAGTGCTCGAAGAAATCGCCATGCCCTTCCCACCTGGACGGCCCAATGTCCGTCGGTTCGGGGAGAAATATGGACATATATAAACTGTTGTCCTCGGAAATCGTACATATGACCGGAACCCTCATATTCTCTGAGACATTGTTTGGAATGCCCCGCGGGCGTGGCGTCGAGTTCGAGCATTCGACCGACGGCCGCACGGAGGAACGACCATGGCATCCTCGGACGGACTCGACGATCTCGACGTTCGGATCGTGCGCCTCCTGAACGCCGACGCCCGGAAGTCGTTCCGGGACATCTCGAAGGAAGTCGATGCGAGCATCAGCACGGTCTCGAACCGGATTCGGAGGCTCGAGGAGGGCGGCGTCATCTCCGGCTACGTGCCGCTCCTCAACGAATCGAAGCTCGGCTTCGACGTCCTCGCGGTCGTCGGGGTGAAGATCCACAAGGGCAGACTCCTCGAGGTCCAGCGCCGCATCGCGAAGGACGAGCGCGTCACCCACGTCTACGACGTCACGGGCGAGTGGGACTCGATCGTCGTGGTGCGGCTGCGGACGACGCGCGAGCTCGACGCCTTCATCAAGCGCCTCGGCTCGATGGAATACGTCGAGAATACGTATACGCAGGTCGTGCTGAACGTCGTCAAGGAGGAGCGCCGCGTTCTCCTGTGAATTCCCGCGGGGTGCCTACACAACGTTTATGGGCGTAGGTCCGGATATCGCGGGGGGGAGAGTGGAGGGCGATGGCGGACCTCCTGAACTTCAATCCGAACCGGGAACTCGACTTCAGCCCGGGCCGCTCCCTCGAGTTCGATTCCCGACGTCCGCTCGAGTTCGACCCGCGTCGGGAGAGGGAATTCAACGCGAACCGCGATCTCGGTTTCGGCCGCCGCGGCGTCGTGTTCCGAGGGTTCGTATGCCCGATCTGCGGCGCCCTCGTGACGGAGGACGCGAAGCGATGCAACGAGTGCGGCGCGGTGTTCGATGACGGCTCGAGGGCGAGCGGGCCCCCGGCGCCGACGACCCCCGGCAAGGCCGCCCCGCCGAACGCGCCGAAAGCCCCGGCTGCTCCCGCGCGATCGCCCGCGACGACGACCTCCTGCGCGTATTGCGGTGCGAAGCTCAAGCGCACGGACACCTTCTGCTGGAACTGCGGGGCCCGAACACGCGGGGCCTCCGAAGTCGTGAAGCTGCCGACCCAGAAGGTCGAGTCCGTGACCCGCGACTGGCGTCAGGGGAGGTGAGACTATGGCCCTCCTCGGTCTGAGTCCGTACACATGGGTGATGATCGCGTTCCTCATGCTGCTCATCCTCGTCCTCGTGCTGGGGGACATTGGCGGCATCGATTTCGATCATGACATCAGCCTCGAAGTCGACACGGGCCTCAGCCCGCTCAGCCTACCAATCGTGGCGTCGTTCGGCACGGCGTTCGGCGGCTTCGGGACGATCCTCGAGACGCTGGGCTTCGGCCCGATCGCCACGCCGGTCCTCGCCGCGGTTTTCGCGATCCTCGTGGCGGGCGGGATGTACGTGGTCATGCTGAACCTCTTCGTGAAGAGCCAGGCGGAGACGCGGGTCGATCTCGCGACCCTGGTCGGATACAAAGGGCAGGTCATGATCCCGATCAAGCCGGGTCAGCCCGGGCAGATCGTCGTCGTGACGGAGGCGCGGGGGCGTACCTTGCTCCAAGCGATCTCCGACGACCCGATCGGCACGGACGAGCACGTCGTCGTCGAGTCAATCGTAGGCAATTCGGTCAAGGTGCACAAGGTGTAGGAGGGAGCGACATGGCGGACGGGGACATCATTGCAATCGTCGTACTGGCGATCGTGGGCGTCGTGTTTGGGACCGCGCTGTCGTATGCGAGCCGCTACAAGAAAGTCCCGCCGAATATGGCCATGGTGATCTACGGCCGCAAGCAGAAGGGCACCGGCGGGCGCGGATACCAGGTCAAGTCCGGCGGCGCGAAGTTCATCGTCCCGATCTTCGAGTCGGTGGAGTGGTTGAAGCTCGACGTGCGGACCCTGGACCTCGTCGTCACGGACATCGTCACGGACGTGAAGCGCTCGGGGGCGAAGATCAACATCAAGGCGGTCGCCCAGGTCAAGATCTCCTCGGACGAAGCGACCCTGAACACAGCGGCGGAAAACCTCCTCGGGAAGACGGAGCAGCAGGTCGACGAGATCGCCCTCAAGACGCTCGAGGGGCACGTGCGTGGCGTGTGCGCCACGCTGACCGTCGAAGAAGTCAACTCGGACCGCGACGCGATCGCCTCAAAGATCCTCGGCATGGCGGGCAACGACCTGCGGAACATGGGGATCGAGATCCGATCTTTCGTGATCAAGGAAATCGAAGACGCGATGGGCTACCTCGACGCCCTCGGCGTCAAGCGAACAGAGGAAGTCAAGCGGGACGCGAGGATGGGGAAGGCGAACGCGAACCGCGAGGCGACGATCGCGGAGGCCCAGGCGGCGCAAGAGGCCGAGAAGGCCAACGCAAACGCGGAGGCGAACGTCGCCCAGTTCCACCGAGACCGGGACATCATCAAGCAGCAGTCCGAGGCGACCGTGGAGTTCGAGAGGGCGAACAAGGAAATTGCCTTCCAGCTCCAGACGGCGAAGCGCCAACAGGAACTCATCGTCGAGCAACGGAAGATCGACATCCGCGCGAAAGAACAGGAAGTCCTCGTCCAGGAGCAAGAGGTCCGGCGGCGCGAACAGGAGCAAAACGCCGCGCAGGTCGTCCCAGCCAAGATGCAGGCGGACGCCATGGCGGCCCTGGCCGACGGCGAGAAGCGCAAGATGGTCCTGACGGCCGAAGGCGAGAAGGAGCGTGCGATCCTTGTCTCGGAAGGCGAGCGCGAGCGTCTCTCGCGGACGGCTGCCGGCGAGGCGGAGCGAATCCGACAGGAAGGGACGGCGGAGGCCGACATCATCCGCCTCAAGGGCGAGGCGCAGGCGTACGCCATTAAGGCGACCGGCCTCGCCGAGGCCGAGGCGATGAAGGCGAAGGCCGAGTCCTGGGAGCGGTACGGCCGCGCGGCGGTCACGCAGCTCATCGTCGAGAAGCTCCCGGAAATCGTCGCCAACGCGGCGAAGTCGCTCGAGACGACGCAGAAGCTCATCATCATGGGTGAGCGGGGGCCATCTCAGCTCGTCGGGAGCGTGGTGGACATCGCCGCCACGGCCCCCGCGCTCGTGAAGGCGCTGACCGGGATGGACCTCTCGGAACTCGCGGGCAAGCTGAAGGACATCTCGAAGTGAGCCCGTGGCCCAGAACTATTGCGGGGCGTGCGGGGCGCCGCTCCAACCCGGAGCCGCGTTCTGTGTGCACTGCGGGGCGCTGATCCCGAGGTCCACGCCCGTCGACACGGGAGCGCCCGCGGCTGCCCCGTCGCCGGCTCCCGCACCGACGTGGCCTCCGTCGACTCCGCCTTTCGCTCCGCAGACGCAGGCGCCGCCGACGGGACCTGGATACTGGCCTGTACCGCCGTATGCGGCTCTACCGACGAAGAAGAAGTCACCCTTGCTCGTGGTCGCGGTCGTGATCATCGCTCTCGTCGTCGTAGTCGGCCTCGCCGCGGCCGTCTACGTGCTCACGTCCGCGAAGGCGCACTTCGTGAGCATCACCAAGATGGGTCTCGATGGGAACGGCAACATGACCTTTGACGTGCAGTTCGCAATTGAGGGCGCGTCGATCGGTGTCGACAAGCTTCACCTGCACCTGCGCGCGTTCGAGAATGGGGTCCAGTACGGATACGGCATCTATTTCTGGAACCAAGATGCCCTCTCGGTGGGAACGCACACGTGGGGCGTCCACATCGCGGTTAATCCGAACAACCTGTCGGCGTTCACCTACCGTTTCACGCTCGAAGTCAACGGGAGCGTGATGGAACAGACCACGGTGACGTGACCATGGATGAGGCCGCGGTCGAATGGTCCGTCGGGATGGATCCGGAGCTCGCAATCGACGCGTGGTCCACCGCCGCGCTCCTTGCGGCCGTGATCGAAGCCCTGCTCGAAGAGCCGGAGAAACTCGAGCTCGCGCTTCGGGTCCTGGGCGCCCGTCCGACCGCGTAGCGGCCGAACGGACCACGGCGGCGTGGCCTAGAGGTTCATCACGACGACGTCCTTCACGGCCTTCATGCCCTGGAACGGCAGGATGAGCCGCCCCTCCGGATCCTTCTTGAGCCCCTTCGTCGGCACGTTCTCCGCCGGGAGCACGAGGACGTCGGACAACTTTCCGCTCTTCGTGTTCACGATGAAGTTCTCGATCGTCCCCAGGATCTGGCCGTCGTTCGTCATGACGGTCTTGCCCCGGAGCTCCGTGGCAAACTTCTTCATCCCATCACCCGCATCGGGCGAGGGCCCCGTTGCGGCACCGCCGCGGCGGGATCCCATCCCTGTCCGACAGACATCCGACGCACGATATATGAACATTCCGCCGCGATGCGCGATTAGCGCGCCGGGGGCGTCCAGTCCTCCGGCGGCGGAGGAGGCGTCATCGACCGGATGCTCTTCAGATAGGGAAGGCTGGCACCGAAGATTCCGAGGACGACAGAGATGAGCACGAACCACCATCCTAGGCCCGCTCCCCACGACCACTGCGTCGAGCCGGTGTTCGTGTTCCCCCAGAACCCGCCCACCGTGAACGTACCCAGGTCGGTCGTGGCGGCTCCCGGAATTGCGACGATCGGATAGAAGATGGCGAGGAGCCCGACCCCGACGGCGAGGAGGGCAGTCACGAGGAGGCCCAGCGTCGACATCGTCCGCCCGATCTTGAGCGAGAACATCGCGAAGACGACGGCCGCCAGGAGGAGGAACGCGACATCGAGGGCGTAGGAGAGGCCTAGGACCCCTCCGATCGCAGGGAAAGGGCTGGAGCCGTACGGGACGATCGTCGTTTGCGTCCATATTCCGTTCCGGAACCGGTCCGTCGCCATCGTCGTCCACGAGAAGCTGCTGACGTCCTGCGTGTTGCCCGTGAAGGCGCCCATGGACCAAACGGGCAGCGCGAGGGCGGGGAGGGCGAGGAGGATGGAGAGGCCGAGGGCGAGCCGGGCGGGACCGAGCCGTACGGCGCGTTGGACCCAGGCCCGCAGCACATCGCGCGGATGCATCGAAAACCTGCAAGCAAGGGGGTGGATAAATAAGGTCCGACGTGAGTTCGCGGGACGTCAGCGGTACAGGACGCTCTCCTCGCGCTTCCGCTCGACGCCCTTCTTGAAGCGCTTGTCGAATTCCTCGTAGAACTTGATCGTGTCCGCATCAATGCTCGGGCGGACGACCTTCCCCGCTTCCTGGAAGTGCGCCGTCGACACGCGGCTCGCCTGCTTGCTCTCCCGGAGCGCGATCATCGCGGCCTCGCGGCACAACCCTTCGATGTCCGCGCCGGAGTAGCCGTCGAGGTCGACCGCGAGCTCTTCGAGGTCGACGCCGTCGAGGGGCATCGTCCTCGTGTGCACCTTGAGGATCGCGAGGCGCGCCTCCCTGTTCGGGGTCGGCACGAGCACGATGCGGTCGAACCGGCCCGTGCGGAGCATCGCCGGATCGAGCCGGTCCGGACGGTTCGTCGCGCCGATCACGACGACACCCTCGAGGGACTCGAGGCCGTCCATCGACGTCAGGAGCTGGTTCACGACCCGCTCGCTCACGCCGCTATCCGAGTCGAATCCACGGACATGGGCGATCGCGTCGAGCTCGTCGAGGAAGATGATACAGGGGGCGACCTGCTTCGCCTTCTTGAAGATCATGCGGACGGCCTTCTCCGATTCGCCGACCCATTTCGACATGACCTCCGGCCCCTTGATCGAGATGAAGTTCGCCTCGGACTCCGTGGCGACGGCTTTGGCGAGCAGCGTCTTGCCGCTCCCGGGCGGGCCGTAGAGCAAGATCCCGCGCGGCGGCCGAATGCCCATCCGCTTGAACGCCTCCGGATCCTTGAGGGGCATCTCGACGGCCTCGCGCAGCTTCGTCTTCACGTCCTCGAGCCCTCCGACGTCGGACCAATTGATGCGCGGCACCTCGACGAGGACCTCCCGCATCGCGCTCGGCTCGACCTCCTTCAGCGCGAGCTTGAAGTCTTCGCTCGTCACGCGCATCTTCTCCAGCGTCTCCGCGGGGATTGGCTTGTCGAGGTCGATGTCCGGGAGGTACCGCCGCAACGTCTTCATCGCCGCTTCTCGGGCGAGAGCGGCGAGGTCCGCCCCCACGAAGCCGTGGCACACGTCGGCGAGTTCGGAAAGAAGCCGGTCCCGATCGTCTTCGGCGCCTTCGATCGGCATGCCTCGCGTGTGGATCTGCAAGACCTCCTTCCGACCCATCCGGTCCGGAACGCCGATCTCGATCTCGCGATCGAAGCGGCCCGGCCGACGCAACGCGGGATCGATCGCCTCGTCGCGGTTCGTCGCGCCGATGACGATGACCTGACCTCGGCCCGAAAGGCCGTCCATGAGGGTGAGGAGCTGCGCGACGACCCGACGCTCGACCTCACCGGTAACCTCTTCCCGCTTCGGGGCGATGGAGTCGAGCTCGTCGATGAACAGGACGCTCGGCGCATTCTTCTGCGCCTCCTCGAACTTCTCCCGGAGGCGCTCTTCGCTCTGGCCGTAATACTTGGACATGATCTCCGGGCCCTGGATGGAGTAGAAGTTCGCTCCCGCCTCGTTCGCGACGGCCTTGGCGATGAGCGTCTTGCCGGTCCCCGGCGGACCGTACAGGAGGACCCCTTTCGGGGGATCGATGCCGAGGCGCTCGAACAGCTCCGCGTGCTTCAGCGGAAGCTCGATCATCTCGCGGACCTTCATGAGCTCTTCCTTCAGGCCGCCGATGTCCTCGTAGGTGACGGTCGGCGTGAGGACTTCGCCCTCGCGGACGGGTTCCTCTTTCATCTCGATGATCGTGTCGTCCTGGATCTGGACGATGCCCTTGGGCGCCGTGCTGATGACCATGAACGGGAGGGCGCCGCCCATGAGCGCGATGCCGGGGACGATGACCACGTCGCCTTTGTTCAGCGGGCGCTTCAGGAGCCCTCGCTTCACGAAGTTCTCGATCCCTTGGCCGAAGGAAATCTTGTGGCCCTCGCTGATGATCGGGGCGATCGTGATGCGTTCCGCGGGCAGGACTTCCGCCTTGCGGACCTCGACCTTGTCCCCGAGGCTGACGCCGACGTTCCGACGCACGAGGCCGTCGATCCGAATGATGCTCTTGCCTTCGTCTTCCTGCATCACGCGGAAGAGCTTCGCCGCCGTCGACTTCTTCCCGATAATCTGGATAATCTCGCCGACGTCGACTCCCAGGGCGACCCGGGTCTTCGTGTCGACCCGCGCCCTCCCCAGACCGACGTCGGATTGGGGCGCCTCGGCGACCTTGAGCACGATGCGCTCCGACACACGGCTTTCAACTCCTCGGGCCTATTTCTATGTTGTTGTCCCATAATCGCCTTGTCGGACACGCGCGCGAATATGGCGGGGAATCACGAGATGGTGCGCCGCTCCTTGACCTCGCTGGACTGGTGCACGACGAGGTCCCTTGCCTCGACCAGGTCGATGTGGCAGTGCGGTCCGATCTGGACCTCTTCGCCGTACACCGACGATGCCGTGGTCGCCTCGAGCGAGACCTCCTCACCTTCGATTCGGTCCGCGATGAGCTCCCCCCGAACGCGAAAGAAGGCTCCCGTGGCTTTCACTCGAATCTGCTCGCCGTGGATCTTCGGGATGCGGGAGGTCCCGCCCAACTCGATGTCGATGTCCTCGGCCTCCAAACCACTATCGATGCGGACGGACCCCGAGGAGTGGAAGTCCTCTGCGTGGACCTTGCCTTTGACCTGCAGGGAGCCGCTGGATGAAATCTCGTCCACCTCGATGTCGCCCTCCACCTGCAAAGATCCGCTCGACTCGACCTCGTCCGCTCGCAACGTGCCCGAGATTCGAGTCGAACCGGCGCAGCGGAACTCGTCAACCGTCACGTCGCCCTCGCAGCTGCACGATCCGGCAATGCGGGCGACGTCGGCCACGAGGGGGCCCTGGACTCTCGCGTTGCCGGCGGATCGGAACTCGACGGTCTTCACCGGATTTCCGCTCACCACGCCAGAGCCGACGATCTTAATCGCCTCGTCGCTGAGGACCGTTCCGATGCCGGAAAAGTCCACGGCGCGCATCGCATCACTCACCGCGCGGGCCGCGTCCGCGGCAACTCGGGTGGCATCCGCGGCGGCGCTCGTGGCTTGCTCCGTCGCCTCCGCAACCGCCGCACCGATCGTAGCCTCGAGCGGCTCGACCGAAGGCTCGCGCGGCTCGGGTTCCTCCGTCCCTTCCGGCTCCGCGTCATAGCGGGCCTTGATTTCGAGGTACGTCGTCTCCGAAATCTCGCCGCGGGCGAGGCGCTCCTCGAGCTTCCGAAGGATGTCCTTGCGCCTCATCGGTTCCACCGGGGAGCGTTCGCCGCCGCGAAATACATTTCCTTCCGCACGAGGACCCCGAGAGGCGTCTCCGGGATCGGGTACGGAGGCGTTCCCCGGTCTCGATCGGCTCTCATCGCGGCGTCCGCACGGAAACGAAACAGGAACTCAGCCAATCCCGCGTTCTCTATCCCGAACATAGAGTGTCGATGGGGGCGGAGTTATTTATACAAACGTCGCGGATAAAAATGACAACGTCCGCCGGGTTGCTGACATCATCTCCTCGCAGGGAGATGTCGACCAAGATGCGGTGGAAGAACGTTGAAGTACGCTGAAGCGACTCGGCCGTGGAGATGGCGGAGCCCTTGGAGCTCATCCGGATTGCGGCCTCGGAGACGCGCCGCCAAATCCTCCGATTGCTCCAGCAGGGCTTCGATCATCCCGAGGACCTCGCGAAGAAATTGAAAATCCGGCGGACCTCGGTCGACAAGCAACTCGCTGAACTGTTCTCCTGGGGACTCGTCGACCGAGCCGCGGTGTTTCCGCCGAACGGGCGCCCGCGAATCGTGTATCAGGTGACGCAGCGAGGGCGAGACCTCCTCGACTTGCTCGAGCGCGTCGTGAAGGAGTACACGACCGGCTTCCGCACGGACTTCGATCGGGAACTCGAGGCGCTCGAATCGAAACTCGCCGCCGGCGAAATCGCGGAAGAGATGTACTTCAAGCGGAGGAAGGAACTCGAGGCTCGGTACAGCCTAGCGCTTTGAGCCGCGTTCCTTGCGCCGCGCGCGCTCGATCGCCTCGTCAAGGGAAAGTTCGCCTCGGGCGACGGCTCCGGCAAGCTCCGAAGAGATCGTCACGACGCCTCCGCTCCCGAGGCGGGAGCGCCGCTGAATCTCGCGGACCTCCCCCGGCGTCGGGCGGATCTCGAACGGGGGGACGGCCCGCCGACCCGGCGTGCGAGCGATCTCGATCGCCGCATCGACGTCCGGCTGGGGGCTCCGATGGGTCGTCCCCGCCTCGTCGACGATCTCCACGCGCAAGCGGTCCCGCGAGAGCGCGTTCAGAATGCGATTCCGATTTGTGGGGTCGCCGTGACCGACGCGCACCTTCACCTCCTCCGCAGGGAACGTCCGGACGGCCTGATGGACGTGGAATGCGACGGCCTCCGGACTCGCGGCGATCCGCGTGTCGATCACGTCCCCATCCCCGACGATCGCGACCCCGGGCTCGCGGCCCGGGTCCACGCCGATCCAGAGCTCCCGCCAGGCCGCCTTGCCCTTGAGCAGTTGGAGCGCCTTCGCGATCGACGCATCGATGTCGTCGACCCGGACGACGTACGGGAAGCGGATCTTCGCCGCTTCGGCGGGGGACGTGAGGATCGCCCCGACCGACTCCGGGATTCGGCGGGCGAACGAAAGGCTGGCGAACGGGAGGTCACGCGCCTTGAGCGCCGCGACGAGGTCGTGGTAAAGCCGGAAGTCTTCCGTCAGGATGCCGAGGACCTTGCGCAAGGCACCCGGACGAACCGAACGCCGTCGGATAATCCTTGCGCGAATCGGCCGTTTTCATAAATGATTCACAAGCGTGATTATTACGTCGGAACCGATTCATATCCATCTCCCGAATCGTGTCGGGAGGAGATTCATATTCTGCAGGAACAGGTGGCTCCGGAACTCGACGCGAAGGGCTTGCTTCTCCGAGATGCGCTGGCAATCGTGACCGTCGTGGGCGCCCTCGTCGCGTTCTACGGGATGATCAAGCTCGTGTCGTACTTGGCGGGAATTCCCTCTCCCTAAGGCTTCCGGAACCGATCGAAGACGCCCCGGGGGCCGTCATTCTCGGCTCGGAGCCCGCCCAGCTGCTCCAACAACCGACGCTCCTCGGCGGTCAACCGGGTCGGCGTGACGACGATCACGCGCACGAGCTCATCGCCCCGGCCGCGCCCCTGGAACGCCGGGAGCCCCTTCCCCCGCAACCGGAGCAAGGTGTGGCTCTGGATCCCCCCGGGGACCTGCAGGCGACTCCGCCCGTCAAGCGTCGGGACCTCGACCTCCGTGCCGAGCGCGGCTTGGGTGATGGAGATCGGCAGGTCGATGAGCACGTCATCCCCGTCCCGGACGAACCGTTCGTGCGGGGCGACGCGGATGCCGACGTACAGGTCCCCCGGCGGCGCGCCCGCCTCGCCGGCGAGGCCGCGTCCCGGCACGCGGAGGCGGACCCCGTCCGGCACCCCGGGCGGGATGTCGACCGCGATCGTCCGGTCTTCCTCGACGCGGCCGGCGCCGTGGCACCGGTCGCACGGGGCCTCCGGCCATTGCCCTCGACCATTGCATTTCGGGCACGTCGTGATCGTGATGAACTGGCTGTGGCCGCGCCGCTGGGCGCTGCTCACCTGCCCACGACCCGCGCAGGTCGGGCACGTGACAAGCCGCTCGCCTTCCGCGCCGGTCCCCCGGCACGCCGGGCAGGTCATCGGATACCGGACCGTGATCTCCTTGCGGCCGCCGCGGGCGACGTCCTCGAGGGTCAGCTCGACCTCGACCTGGGTGTCGAGGCCCGCCGCGGGCCCGCGCCGGCGGCCGACGACGCCCCCGCCGAAGAACTGCTCGAAGAGAGAGCCGCCCAGCCCGCCCGACCGGCCGAAGAACGACTCGAAGAAGTCCCGGCCGAAGATGTCTTCGATGTCCGACGCGTGCGTGAAGCGGGACCAGTCGAAGCCTTGGCCGCCCCACACTTGCTGCTTCAGGCCCTCGGCGCCGAACTGGTCGTAGATCCGCCGCTTGTCATCGTCGATGAGCGCCTCGTACGCCTCGGAGACCTGCTTGAACTTCTCTTCCGCCGCCTTCGGGTCGTCCTTGTTCAGGTCCGGGTGGTACTTCTTCGCGAGCCGGCGGTACGCGCGCTTGATGTCGTCCTTCGACGCCCCTCGCGGGACGCCGAGGACCTCGTAGTAGTCAAGGTCGGTCATCCGGCGCCCATCCCGCCCCAGAGCCTCCGCTCACCTCTTGTCGACGTCCTCGAAGTCCGCGTCCACGACCCCCGAGTCGGACGGCTCGCTGGCATCGCCGGCGCCCGGCGGGGGCGCAGCGGCGGGGCCGCCCTTCCCGTACATCTCGACGCCGATCTTCTGAGCCTCGGCGTTCAGTGCGTCGACGGAGGCACGGAGCTTCGAGATGTCGTCCGTCTGAAGGACCTTCTTGAGGGCCTCGAGCTTCTGCTCGACGGACGTCCGGGTGGCCTCGGAGATCGCGGATCCGTGTTCCTTGAGGAGCTTCTCCGTGGCATAGACGAGCTGGTCGGCGTGGTTGCGCAGCTCGACGAGATCCCGCCGCCGGCGGTCTTCCTCCGCGTGGCTCTCCGCGTCGCGCATCGCCTGGTCGATCTTTCCCTGGTCCATCCGCTGCGGCGCCATGATCGTGAGTTTCTCGGTCTTCCCGGTGGCGAGGTCTTTCGCGCTGACGTTCAGGATGCCGTTCGCGTCGATGTCAAAGGTCACCTCGATTTTCGGCACGCCGCGCGGGGCCGGTGGCATGCCCGTCAAGTAGAAACGGCCGAGGCTGACGTTGTCGGAGGTCATCGCCCGCTCGCCTTGCAGGACGTGGACCTCGACGCTCGACTGGCTGTCCGCCGCCGTGGTGAAAATCTCGCTCTTCCGCGTCGGGATCGTCGAGTTCCGTTCGATCAGTTTCGTGAAGACACCGCCGAGGGTCTCGACGCCGAGGCTGAGCGGCGTCACGTCGAGCAGGAGGATGTCCTTGACCTCGCCGCTCAGGACGGCGCCCTGGATCGCCGCGCCGAGCGCGACGCACTGCATCGGGTCGACGCCCCGTTCCGCGGGACGCCCGAGGATCTTCTCGAATCGTTCCCTTACGACGGGCATTCGGGTCGGGCCGCCCACGAGGATGACATGGCCCACGTTAGAGAATTGCCAACCGCCGTCCTTGAACGCCTGGCGGATCGGCCCATCGAGGCGCTCGAGGACCGGCTCGACGAGCTGCTCAAGCTTCGCTCGCGTGAGCTTCTTCTCGAGGTGCAACGGCTGGCCCTCCTTCTGAGCGATGAACGGGAGGTTGATCGTCGTCTCCGCGGTCGAGGACAGCTCGATCTTCGCCTTCTCCGCGGCGTCCCGGAGCCGCTGCATCGCCTGGCGGTCCCCCGACAGGTCGACGACGTGGTCCCGACGGAACTCCGTGACGAGCCACTGGATCAGGGCGTTGTCCATGTCCATGCCGCCCAGCTGTGTGTCGCCGGACGTGGACACGACCTCGAAGACGCCGTCGCCCATCTCCATCAGGGTGACGTCGAACGTGCCGCCGCCGAGGTCCAGGACGCAGATCTTGCCCTCGCCCTTCTTGTCCAGGCCGTACGCGAGGGCGGCGGCCGTCGGCTCGTTCACGAGCCGCAGCACCTCGAGACCCGCGATCTTGCCCGCATCCTTCGTCGCCTGACGCTGGTTGTCGTTGAAGTACGCCGGCACGGTGATGACGGCCTGCGAGAGCTTCTCGCCCAGGTACGCCTCCGCGTCCGCCTTGATCTTGCGGAGGATCATCGCGGAAATCTCCGGGGGCGTGTAGTCCTTCCCGTCGATCTTCACCTTGTAGTCCGTCCCCATCTTCCGCTTGATCTGCATGATCGTCTTCTCGGGGTTCAGGACGGCCTGGCGCTTCGCCGGCTCGCCGACCAGGATCCCGTCCTTCGTGAAGGCGACGACGGACGGGAACATCTTCCCGCCGTAGGCGCTGCCTTCCGCGCTCGGGATGATCTTCGGCGTTCCCCCTTCCATGTACGCCCCTTCCGAATTCGTGGTGCCGAGGTCGATTCCGATAATCTTAGCCATTGGCCTCACCTCCGCCGTTGACGACGATGACTTGCGCGGGTCGCAACACCCGCTCGTGGTAGCGGTACCCTTTGCGCACGACTTCCTTCACGACGCCTTCTCTTGAACCTTTGTCTGGGACCCGTTGGACGCAGTCCATGAGGTACGGGTCGAATGGGAGCCCGAGGGCGGGGACCTCTTGGAGCCCGGCGGCCTGGAGCGCCTTCTGGAGGTTGCCCCGGACCATCCGGACGCCTTCCCCCGCGCGGCCGTCCAGCTTCGCGACCGCGGCGTCGAGTTCGTCGAGGACCGGCAGGAGGCGGGCGAGGAGGGTCTCTTGGGCGAACTTCAGGATCGTCTCCGTGTCGCGCTCGGCCCGCTTGCGGTAGTTCTCGAACTCCGCCTGGAGGTACTTGAGCCGAGTGAGGAGCTCCTCGTTCTCGCGGCGCAACTCCGCGACCTCGTCCCGACTCGCCGGCGGCACGGGCGGCTCGGCCGCGGCACGCTCTTCGCGTTGCACGGCGGGCGTCTCTTCCGCCATCCTACGGACCCCTCCGCACCCGTACCCTGTGCCCGCGCCGTCGCGGGAGAGTCACGTCGAGCACGCCGTTCCGATACGTCGCCGTCACGGCTTCCGGTTCGACGGAGTGCGCGAGATCCATATCCCGATGGAAGACGCGGCCGTCCGCCATCAGTGCATGAACAGTCAACCGCGTGTCCGTCGTCGTGACCTCGAGGGTCTCCCTCGATGCGCCGGGAAGCTCGAGCGTGACGTAGATCCGGGCCGGCGTCACGACGACGTCGACGGCGCCCGCCTCGACGGGTCGCTCGTCTGCGACCGCGGAGGGAGGCCCGAGGACCGGGACCCGGGTCGCCGCCACGGCGGGGAGGCTGCGGTGCGCGTCGAGGCGCCTCAGGAGGCGGCCGACGTCACCGGTAAAGCCTTCGCCCTCGTCCGACGGTTGGGAGACCATCGGGACCACCTGAGGGCCCTTCCGGGGGCCCTCAGAATTCCTCGCCTTCGCCTCCGCCCTCGCCGCCTTCGCCGCCCTTGCCGGGGCCGCCCTTTCCGCCGCCCGCGCCGGCCTTTGCCGCGATGACGTCGTCGATGCGGAGCACCATGACCGCCGCGTCGGTAGCCGAGGAAATCGCCTGGGTGCCGACCCGGATCGGCTCGATCACGTTCTCCTTCTTCATGTCGGAGACTTTGCCCGTGAAGACGTTGATCCCAGCGTACTTGTTGCCCTTCTTATGCTCCTTGCGAAGCTCGATCAGGATGTCGATCGGGTCCAGGCCCGCGTTCTCGGCGAGGGTCCGCGGGATCGCTTCGACGGCGTCCGCGAACGACTCGATCGCGATCTGCTCCCTCCCGCCAACGGTCGAGGCGTGGTCGCGCAGGGCCAGGGCGATCTCCGTCGCGCTCGAGCCGCCGCCCGTGATCACCTTGCCGTCCTCGATCGCGACCGCGACGACGCTCGTCGCGTCCTCGAGGGACCGCTCGACCTCGTCGACGACATGCTCCGTGCCGCCCCGAATGAGGATCGACATGGCCTTCGGGTTCTTGCAACCGGTCACGAACGTCATCTCGTCCTCGCCGATCTTCTTCTCGTAGACGAGCTTGGCGTACCCGAGGTCGTCCTTGGAGAGCTCGTCGAGCTTCGTGACGACCTTGCCGCCCGTCGCCTTCGCGAGCTTCTCCATGTCGGACTTCTTGACGCGGCGCACGGCGTAGATGTTCTCCTTCGCGAGGTAGTGCTGCGCGAGGTCGTCGATGCCCTTCTGGCAGAAGATGACGGTCGCGCCGCTCTTCTTGACGATGTCGACCATGCGCTTCAGCATCGATTCCTCCTCGTTGAGGAACGCCTGGAGCTGCGCCGGGTCGGTGATCTCGATCTTCGCGTCGATCTCGGTCTTCTTGACCTCGAGCGCCGCGTCGACGAGGGCGATCTTCGCCTCCTTGACTTCGGACGGCATGCCGGGATGCACGCGCTCCTTGTCGATGATGACGCCGTCGACGAGCGATGTGTCCGCGATCGAGCCGCCCTGCTTCTTCACGACTTGGATGTTGTCATCGTCCACGAAGTAGGAGTTGTCCGCGCGCTGCTCCGCGACGGTGGAGACGGCCTTCACGGAGATGTCGGCCAAGAGTTCCTTGTGGCCGCTGGACGACTTCGAGGACATCGCGGTCATCGCGACCTTCTTCAGGATGTCCGCGTCCTTGATCGAGATTTTCATCGCGACCTTCTCGAGGACCTCGCGGGCCTTCTCCGCGGCCTGCCGGTACCCGGCCGCGATGACGGTCGGGTGGATGTTCTGCTCGATCAGGTCTTCGGCCTTCTTGAGCAGCTCGCCCGCCAGGATGACGGCCGTCGTCGTGCCGTCGCCGGCTTCCTCGTCTTGGGTCTTCGCGACCTCGACGAGCATCTTGGCGGCCGGATGCTCGATGTCGATCTCCTTGAGGATCGTCACGCCATCGTTCGTGATGACGACGTCCCCGAGGCTGTCGACGAGCATCTTGTCCATCCCCCGCGGCCCGAGGGTCGACCGTACCGCGTCGGCGACCGCTTTGGCGGCCGCGATGTTGTTGAACTGCGCTCCCTTGCCGCGATCGCGGCGCGTGCCTTCTTTCAAAACGAGTATCTGGGTCCCTGCTGGCATCATGGATGTTCCTCCGAAATCCGGATTCGGGGTCCCGCCTATGTCGAGACTTCTATATAAGGATAACGAGCCGTGGGCCCGTCCCTCGGACGGCGACTGCCGGCTTGCCTCGGACTCCCATAATTCTATATCGGGAGAGGCGGTAGGTCGGCCCGTGAAGGGGATTCTCCTCGAGGCGGCGGACGCAGTCCAGCATGCCGTCGCGGCGATGCAGGGAAACCCAGGGGACGTCGTGGGACGCGGTGCGGACGGCGGTCCGAGCGCCCGCATCGACCAGGTCGCCGAAGAGGCGGTCCTCCGCGTCCTCGACTACGAAGGGGCCTCCCTGAACGTCCTGAGCGAGGAGGCCGGCTTCATCGAACGCGGGGGGCAGGCGACCCTTGTCCTCGATCCGATCGACGGGACCCACAACGCGCTTCGCGGCGTCCCCGCCTATTCGGTCTCCCTCGCCATCGGCCACGAACGCCTGAGCGACGTGCAGGAGGCGCTCGTCCGGGATCTCGTCTCCGGGGCGACGTACTATGCGGCGAAGGGAGGCGGCTCGCTCTTGAACGGGAGCCCGATCCGCGTGCGCCCGTACGATCCGGCGGACGCCCTCGTCAGCGTGTACCTCGGAACGAACGCGGCTCCCGATGCGTCGCGGATCGCGAGCCTCGCGCGTCGCGTGCGCAACCTCGGCGCCGCATCGCTCGACCTTTGCCTCGTCGCGCGAGGGGCAGCGGACATGTACTACATGCACAGCGCCGTCGTCGAGACGAAGCTCCGCGCGGTCGACATCGCCGGGGGCACGCTCATCGTACGGGAGGCGGGCGGTTTCGTCCTGGACTTGGGCGGCCGCGACCTCGAACTGCCCCTGAGCCCGACGGCCCGAACCGATCTCGTGGCGGTCGGGGACCGCCGCGCGTGGGAGTCGATCCGATGAAATTGGGCATCACCGCGAACCCGCACATCCCGAGCGCCCTCGAAGCGGCGAAGCAGGTCCTCGCGCGGCTCGAGCCGAAACAGGACGTCCTCCTCGAACCGGAGCTGGCTCGGGCCCTCGACCGCAAGGGCCAGCCGCTCGCCCACATGCGGGCGGACGTCGTCCTGGCGATCGGCGGGGACGGCACGATCCTGCGGGCCCTCCAACTCTGCGATTCGAAGGTCCTCGGCATCAATTCGGGCTCCCTCGGCTTCCTCGCCGAGGTGAATTCGAACGAGGCGGACGCCTACCTGGACCGGGTCTTGCGGGGCGACTACAAGGTCGAGGAACGCATGCGGCTCAAGGTCACCGTCGACGGTGAGCGGATGTTCGACTGCACGAACGAGGCGGTCGTCCATACGGCACAGATCGCGAAGATCCGGCACTTCGAAATCCGCCTCGACGATGAAGTCGTGGAACGGGTCCGCGCGGATGGTCTGATCGTCGCGACCGCGACCGGCTCGACGTCCTACTCGATGTCGGCCGGCGGCCCGATCGTCGATCCTCGGGTCGACGCCATCATCGCGACGGCGATCGCTCCCTTCAAGCCGGCGTCCCGTCCGCACGTCTTCCCCGCGACGTCGGTGGTCCACGTGCGCTTGGTGAAGCCGAAGGAGTGCCTGCTCGTAATGGACGGCCAGCACGAGTCCGCCCTCAAGGGCACGGAAGACGTCGCCCTCACCGGCTCCGAGCGCCGCGCGAAACTCGTCCGGTTCCGGGACGACTTCTACCGACGCATTGAGGAGAAGCTGTCCCGTCAGTGAGACGATCCATGAAACCCGTTACCGCCATCGCCCGGAAGACCCTTCGGATGATCCTCGAGGCGTCCCGGGACATGTACCCGCACGAGTTCGGCGCCATCCTGCGCGCGGAGGAGGGCACGATCACGGAACTGATCCTCGTCCCCGGGACGATCAGCGGCAAGCGCCACGCGATCTTCCAGCTCCACACCCTCCCCGCGGACTTCTCCGTCGTCGGCACGGTCCATTCCCATCCGAGCGGCGTCTACGAGCCGTCGGACGAGGACCGCGCCTTGTTCAACAAGTTCGGCGGCATCCACCTCATCGTCGGCCATCCCTTCTCTGAGACGGCATGGGCGGCGTGGACGAACAAAGGGGCACGGATCCCGCTCAAGGTCGTGCCGTGACGTCGTCGGAGCCGTCCGCGATCGAGCGGTACAGGGCCTCCACCTGATCCGTCACGCGCTCGATGCCGAACGACGCGACGACCTTCTCTCGCCCGCGCCGTCCCATCGCCTGCCGGGCCTCCGGATCCTCGAGGAGCCCGCGAATCTTTTCCGCCAAATCCTGCGCGTTCAGCGGATCCGCGAGCAGGCCTTCCTTCCCGTTCTCGATTACTTCGCGGACGCCGGGGATGTCCGCCACGACCACGGGCTTTCCGGTCGCCATCGCCTCGAGGGCGACGATCCCGAACGCCTCGAGGCGCGAGACGCTCGGTAGCACGAAGACGTCGCACGCCGCGTAGAGCCGTGGGAGGCCGTCCTCCGAGACCCGGCCGACGAAGCGGAGCCGACCGTCGACCCCGAACGTGGCGGCGAGCCCCTTCATCGCGGGGAGGAGAGATCCGTCCCCCGCGACGAGGAACCGTGCATCGGGGACGTACCGGGCCGCCTCGATGAACTGCTCGATCCCTTTGTGCGGCTCGATCCGTCCCACCAGCAGGACGACTTTCTCGTCGGGCGAGAGGTTCAGCGTCTTCCGGACCGGCGACGGATCGACGTCCGGCCGAAAGCGGCGATAGTCCACGGCGTTCGGGATCACGGCCGGATTGTGCTTCCACACCGCACGGCTCGTCGCGGCGTACGTGCGCGTGGTGACGACGACCTTCGTCGCTCGGTCGAGGGTGGAGGCCCCGAGGCTCCGGCGGTACACCGACTCCAGAAGGATGCCGAACGCGGAGGGGATCTCGACGTCGCAATGGTACGTGACGACGGACGGGGCCCCGCGTGCGGCCGCGACGGACGTCGCGTAGTGGGCGGCGAGCGGCGGAGGGAAGTGCCCATGGAAGACGTCCGTCTCGAGCGTCCGCAATCTCGCCCGCATCTTCGGGGCGATGGGGGTCCTCATGACGATCGCCCGGGGCTTGACGCGGACCACGCGGAATCCGTCCATCGACTCTTCCTCGGGGAGCGACGGGTCGTGTCGCGTCGTGACCACGGTGACGTCATGGCCGCGGGCTGCGAGCTCCGTCGAGAGCGCCCGCACGTGGCTTTCGACGCCGCCGAGATGAGGATAGAACCACGGTGCGACTTGGGCGATCCGCACGCCCCCACCTCAGAAAATCCGGCTCCGGGGAGCGATGTTGCCCCGCGCATGCGCGCCGGGCCCGATGAACGACTCCTCTCCGACGATCGTCCCCGCGTCGATCGACGCGTTGATGCCGACTTTCACGTCGTCCCCCATGATCACGCCGAGCTTCCGCAACCCCGTGTCGACCTCGACCCCCCGCCACACGACCTTGACCGGCGCCTCGTCGAGACGGAGATTCGCCACCTTCGTGCCTGCGCCGAGGTTGCACCGTTCGCCCAAGATGCTGTCCCCGACGTAGTTCTGGTGAGGCACGTGCGCGGACGCCATCAAGATCGAGTTCTTGACTTCGCACGCGCTGCCGACTTTCGCGTTCGGCCCGATCGACGTCGCCGGCCGGACGTAGCAGTTCGGCCCGATCTCCGCCCCCGCGCCCACAATCGCCGGGCCTTCGATGTACGCGCCTTTGCGGACGCGCGCGTCTTCCTCGACCGCGACCTCCCCCACGAGGGTCGCGCCCGCATCGACGTCGCCGTGGTTCGTGCCCTTGAGGGACGCGAGGAGCGCCGCATTCGCCCGGAGGAGGTCCCACGGCCTGCCGACGTCGATCCAGTCACCCGGAATCCGAAACCCGTAGACATCGCGCGCCGCCATCAGCGCTCGGATCGTATCCGTGATCTCGTATTCGCCGCGCTGCGACCTCGGCGTCTTGTCGATCAGCGGGAAGATGTCCTCGTCGAAGATGTAGATGCCCGCGTTGATCAGGTTCGATGTCGGCCGACGCGGTTTCTCCTCGAGTCCGACGACTTTGCCGTCGCCCATCTCGACGACGCCGAACGCCCGAGGGTCCGGCACCTCGGCGAGCGCCATCACGGGACCCCGGACGGCGCGATGATGCGCGATCATCGCCGGGAGCACGTCGCGGGACACGACGACGTCCCCGTTCACGCTCAAGAACGGACCGTCGACGTGGTCGCGCATCCGACCGAGCGCGTGTGCCGTACCGAGCCGCTCCGCCTGCTCCTCGTAGGCGATCGAGAGGCCGAGCGCCTCGCCGTCCCCGAAACTCTCCCGAATCCGGTGGCCCTGCCATCCGATCAAGATCGCCACCTCCGAGATGCCAGCGGCCCGCAGCGCATCGAGCGTGTGCCGCAAGAACGGCTTGCCCGCCACCGGTAGTAGCGGTTTGGGAAGGTTGGCCGTGAGAGGGCGCATCCGCGTTCCCTCGCCGGCCGCGAGGATGACGGCCTTCATGCGGCGGCGCCTTTCGCGCTCGATAGGACCGTAGAATATATCTCCTTTGCTCTGGCGTCATCGCGCGACTCGGCGAGGACGCGAATTTTCGGTTCCGTCCCGGAGAAACGGACGAGCGCCCAGCCGTCTTCGAACTGGAGGCGCCAACCGTCGACCGTGGTCACGTCCGATGCGATCCCCCGCATCGCCGAATCGAGACGCGCCTCGATCAAACCCCGCTTCGATGCGTCGTATCCGATCGATGCCCGGATCATGGGATACCGCGGGATCTCGCGCGCGAGCGACGCGAGCGGGTGATCCGCGACCAGCGACACGAGCCGCGCGGCGGCGTACACGCCGTCCGGGCAATACGAAATCTTGGGGAAGATCCACGTTCCCGACGGCTCGCCGCCGAAGTCGGCCCCGCGCCGCTTGAGTTCGGCCGCGACGTACACGTCGCCGACGCGGGTCCGCCAGATCTTCGCTTTCGGGAGCACGTCTTCGAGGACCATCGACGCGTCGACGGGGACGACGAGGCCGCGCCGCACCTCGCGCTTCGCAAAGAGTGCGAGCAGCGCGTCCCCTCCGACGAAACGGCCCTCGTGGTCGACCGCCACCATGCGATCGCCGTCGCCGTCGTGGGCAATCCCCAGATCCGCCTTCACGGCCGGCACGGTCGACATGAGCAAGCGGAGATTCTCTTCGGTGGGCTCGGGCTCGCGGCCGGGGAAATGGCCGTCCGCGTGCGCGTTCAACGCGACGACCTCACAGCCCATCCGTCGAAGGAGGTGAGGCGTGATCGTGGCCGTCGCCCCGCATCCGCAGTCGACGACGACGCGGAGTGTCGCGTGGCCGACGTCCCGGAGGACCGCGTCGATGTGGCGTTCGATGAGATCGTGCCGAAACCCGACCGCTCCGACGCGATCCCACGCGGCCGAACGGAACCGGTTCGCCTCGAGATGGGCTTCGATCTCCTTCTGCTGCGCCTCGTCGAAGGCCATCCCGTCGGAATTCCAGAGCTTGATGCCGTTGTCCGGGGCGGGGTTGTGCGAGGCCGTGATCATCGCGCCGCACGCGTACTCGTCGGCACCGCGGGCGAGCGTGGGGGTTGAGACGAGTCCCCCGTCGGCGACGTCCGATCCGGCGGACAAGACGCCCGCGATCAGCGCCTGGGCCAGCATCGGGCCCGTGAGCCGGGGATCGCGTCCGACGATCGTGCGGCCGTGCAGCTCCCCTAACGCCATCCCGACGCGGAGGGCGAGGTCGGGGGTCACGTCCACATTCGCCCGGCCCCGGATGCCGGACGACCCGAAGCGAGTCAACGGCGGCGATACGGCGTGCGCGATTGAAAGCACTTCGGACTCCGTGGCTCATAATCGGAAAGAAGCCATTATATATCGATGCCTGAATTCGCGACGGCGCGCTGGGTCGGGTCGCGCATCCGGAGGGATCGGATGGTCATGGAACCCGTCGGCGTCGAGGACGCCATCGAGAAAGCGAAGAAGAAGGGCCTCCGGCCGGGCCGGGTCAGAGGCACGGACGGGATACAGTTCACCAAAGGCCGGAACAACCGAATTGAGGTGATCAGCTGGGACGACTTCCGCAGCACGCTTGCGGAGCGACAGCTCGAGGTCTTTGAATCGAGCGGCTTCATGAAGATCATGAAGAAACGAAGCTGACCCTAGCCCGCTCCGTCCGCCGTCACTCGCGCCGGAGTCCGCAGTCGGGGCAAACCTTCCAGTCGGGCAGCATCGCAGCGCCGCATCCTTTGCATGGGGGCGGCACCTCGGAAGGGGTTGGCGTGGGACCGTCGGCGCTGGACGTCTCGATCGATCGCCAGAAGGCGATCATCAAATTCCGGGCATCCGACTCGTATTCCGAGTAGGAGACCGCGCCGCCGAGGACGGCCACGGGCAGCAAGAACACCGCGGTCACGGCGCCCGCAATTAATCCCTCGTCCGTGACCTGGGCGTGGAACGAGAGGTCCACGTTCGTCCCTCCGCCCTGCTCGTCCAGGATCAGATCGAACTCGTGCCGCAGGCCGATCCGAGCGTACCGAGACGAGCCGTGGGCGCGGTACGGACCCGTCTGCGTCAAACGGAACCCTTGCCGGCCCCACCAGTCCCACGCCCTCGCCCACACGACGTCGCGGCGAGTCCCGGTGAGGAACCGGACTTCGCGTTTCTCGAACATCACGCGTCCAACCTCCGTCATCGGCTTGGGGTTTTCGGCCCTGCTCGGAGGGCCACCGCAACGTTATTACGCGAACACGAATTCGCGACCGATATCGGATGCGTGGGTTGCCAAGCTTGGTCAAAGGCGCAGGGCTCAGGACCCTGTCCTGTAGGGGTTCGCAGGTTCAAATCCTGCCCCACGCATTCCACTCGCGCCCACGCGCGAAAGTTCGCGAAAACGCCTAGGTCCAGAAGTGGGCATCCGGGCGGATCGGATGGGGTCTTGACGAGCGCCCCCGAATCGGCATCGAGGGACCGCTTTGTACGCGGCCTTCACGGACGAACGGGGCCGCCATATAAACCAACTGCCCGACATTCGTCGGACGCGAGGTATATGTACGAGATATAATTCTACGCGCTTTCACGTTTGATATACAAACCGCAAACTAAGCTCGAAACTTTTTCATAGTCCCAAGGGCATCTCAATAACGGCCAAGTGAACGGGTTTCCGGGGCGCCCGGACCCCGGTCGCCGGTCAGTGGATCGGCCTCATTTTCACTTGGAGGTGATCAGTTGCCGTCCCAGAAGTTCAGTCGGAAGTATCTGACGCGACACAAGCGAAGCGCCCAGCTCTGGCGCCGCGCCAGCCGCCTGACCCCGGGGGGCGTCGAGAGCAACATCCGCTTCTTCAAGCCGCACCCCTTCCTCGCGGACTACGGCGACGGCGGCTACATCTACGACGTCGACGGCAACAAGATCCTCGACTTCATGATGGGGTTCGGCGGACTGCTCCTCGGCCACAACAACCGGGACATCGCGCTCGAGGTGATCAAACAACTCGAGTCCGGCTCGATGCTCGGCGTCACGAGCGAACTGTTCGTCGACTACCTCGAGGCGGTCCAGAGCGCCGTGCCGTCGATGAAGAAGATGCGGCTCGCGAACAGCGGCACGGAGGCGACGATGCACGCCCTGCGCACGGCGCGCGCCTACACGGGCCGCGAGAAGATCGCGAAGGCCGAGGGCGCGTACCACGGCGCCCACGATTACGTCCTGCAGAGCATCGACATGGACAGCCGGACCGCGCGGCGGATGAACGGCTACAAGGCCGTGCCCTACGGCCGCGGCATCCCGAAGGCCGTGTCGGACACCGTGGTCATCTACCCGTACAACGACATCGAGGGGACCGCCGCGGTGCTCGAGGAGAACGACGACGAGATCGCGGCCCTGATCGTCGAACCGGTCCTGTGCGGACCCGGCGTGATCGTCCCGAAGGGCAATTACCTGAGGCGGCTGCGGCAGCTCACGCGGAAGAGGCGGATCGTGCTGATCTTCGACGAGGTCCTCACGGGCTTCCGCCTCGCGTACGGCGGCGCCCAGGAATACTACGACATCCGCCCGGACATGACGACGTTCGGCAAGATCGCCGGGGGCGGCTTCCAGCTGGCGGGATTCGGCGGCGAGGCGCAGATCATGGACGTCCTCGAGCCGGGACGCGGGTGGAAGTACGCGACGTTCCACGCCGGGACCTACAACGGGCATCCGATTAGCGTGGCCGCCGGGCTGAAGTGCTTGCAGATCCTCGGCGAACATCCGGAGTATTACGACCATGTCAACGGCCTCGGCCGGCAACTCTTCTCGGGCCTCCAGGACCTCGCGGACGATCGACGCCTCCCGGCGTGGGTCGAGTACGTCGGTTCGATCGGGAACGTCTACTTCACAACGAAGGACGAAATCCGGACCTTCCGCGACACCCTCAGCGCCAACACCCGGCGCTGGTGGAACTGGTTCATCCACTGCCTCGGGAACAACGTCCTGTTCGGCATCCCGAACACGGGGGAGCGGGCGTTCCTCTGCACGGAGCACACGGACGAAGACATCGAGTGGGCGCTCGAGGTCGCGGACAACGCGTTCGCCGCGATCGCGAAGGAGGCGGGACGCCACCGGGAGAAGACCCCAGCGGTCCAGCTCCAAGCCGTCGGAGAACAGGCGGCCTTCTACGGGGAGGCACAGCCGCCCCCGAGCGTGTGAACGCCGGTCGGCTTCGAAAGGTTTCGCCGACCCGCTTCGAATCGGCTCGACTGCGACCCCTTCGGCGTCGGCCGTTTTCGGTCCGCATCGGCTGCCCGGACGGACTCAGTTCAATGCGCGCGTCTCCTCGGAATATTCGATCACGCGAATCCCCCGGCCTCGGCTCGCGAGTTCTTTGAAATACGGCAGCGGGTCGAACGCGATTTCCGGGGGGATGACCCCTCGCTCCTTGATCAACCCCTTCACGGCCCACTGCGCGGCGATGGAGGGAGGCACCCCCGTGTCGACGACTCCGCCGCCGACGTTCCACGTCTTGTGAGGCCACGTGACGGCCTCGTACCGCAACGTCACATCGCGACCGTCCCGCTCCCCGAAGAGGACGCACCGCTGAATGTCGACGTCGAGTTCGGGCTCCCGCGGTTTCGGCAGCCGGTCGATCACGGTGGACGTCAGGTCGTACGGTCGTACCTTCGAGCCTTCCGCGACGACGTCCTTGCGGCTCGCGAGGCCTAGCCGAACGAGGGTCGCAATCGTCTCACGGAACGCCGGCGGGAACGCCACGATGAAGTCCATCTCTTGCACGCCTTTCCCGATCGTCAGGGGCATCGTCGCCAATTCCGAGTGGATCGTGTAGTAGCCCTCGACGACGCCGACGGGGGCGATGAACTCGGACCGCTCGAGGCCGGAGAGCGCGGGGACGAACTGGATCTTGCCTTGCCGGAGGATCGGCGCGTCCATCGAGAACTCGTCGAGGATCGTGCGGATCGCGTACGGAGGCACGAACGTCCCGGGTTCGCCGCCGGACACGACGGCGCCGCTGCTGCGAAGCTGGACCTTGTGAACCCGATCGAGCTGGCTCGCCCCGTACATCCCGAGGACGTTCATCGTGCCCGGCGTGGATCCGATCCCGAGGACGCACGTCACGCCCGCGTCCTTCGCCCGCTTGTCCAGCTTCAGTTGGCGGAGCGTCTGGTGGTACAATCCGCCGAGGTCGCAGTAGTGGACGGCCGCCTGGATCGCCGCTTCCGTGATCGGGACGTTGAGATCGTACCACGAGCTGTTAATCACGCAGTCCCAGTTCCGGAGTTCTCGGCCGAGGGCGACGGGGTCCCGCGCGTCGATCGGGACGGGGATCGCGCGGTCGTCCCGATACGTCTTCGCGGCGGCGTTCGCCTTGTCGGCGTTCCGGCCGCCGATGCCGACTCGCTCCACGCCGGGGCTCGAGAGAAGATCGGGGACAGTCGATTGCGCCATCGCGCCGTATCCCCCGAGGATCAGAATCTTCACGACTCGGACCGAAGTGCGAGAAGCCGCGGACCTCATTTACCCTTTTCGAGAAACGCTTCGCCATCGCCGAGGGATAGCGCCGCGAGGAGGGCGGATCCGGATAGGATTAGGCCGACGCTCACGGCGATCGCCGGACCGTATCCAAGCCATTCCGCGGTGAAGCCGCCGAGGAGCGGCCCCAAGATCGATCCGAACCCTTGGACGGCGTTGTACGCACCGAACGCCTGCGCTCGGCCCTTCGCCGGAGCCAGGTGAGACACGAGGGTCGAACCCGCGACGTTGATGATGGCCCAGCAGAGCCCGACGCCGGAGTGGAGGAGGAAGATGAGCGCGAAGAGGCCGGCGGAAGGCATCGGCACGAAGCCCACCGCGAAGAAGGAACCGAAGAGGACGGAGCGCCCGACGACAGCGTAGATCTGCATCGACGCACCTTTGCGCGACGAGATCCACTTCCCGACGTACGGGTACGCGGCGATCGACATCGCCTGGCTCCCGATGTAGACCGCGAACACTTCCGGGTTCGACAATGAGTAGACTTGGGTGAGGAAGATCGGGAAGAAGCTGTAGAATGCGGTGAAGCCGCCGAAGAACAGGAAGACGCAGATTAGGTAGGTCCGCAGCGAGGGCGGCAGCCGGGCGTCCGGCGGTCGAGGGGCCCGGACATCGAAGTAGTGGAGGACCCACATCGGGAAGTACCGCCCCCGCTCGACGCGAGGCCGGGCGTACGTGCCCTGGACCTCCTTCCGGTCCACGTGTTTCGTGGGCTCCTGCGTCCACAGGAACGCGAGCAAGACGGATATCGCTCCGAACGCCGCGCCGATCAAGAACAGGGTTCGCATCACGTCGAGACCGGATCCGACGAGCGCGGGGCCGAACGCGAGCCACACGACCCCGAGGCCGAGTCCCGCAACCCACCCCGCCGCCCCGATTCGGCTCACGAAGGCGAGCTGCGACGGCCATTCCGGTCGTGCGGTGGTCTCCATGATGAGAACGGTCCCGACCGGAGCGCTCGCGGCCCCGAGGGCGCCGATGAGCAGGTTCGCCAGGTAGAATTCCGACAGAGACCGGCTGGCGGCCATGAAGACGAAGCAGACGGTGTTCCCCGTGAACCCGATCAAGAGGAAGATCTTCCGCCGACCGAGGTGGTCGGACAGGGAGCCCCAGAGCATGAACGCGGGGACCGAGGCGATGCTCGTCGCGGCGGCGATGATGCCGACGACGGAGAGGCCTCCGCCCAAGGCGTACGCGAACAGCGGAATCAGCGCGGACGTCGCGCCGCCCGCAATCCCTTGCGGCAGGTACGAGTAGAACCAGCGCGAACCTTTCGCTCGCTCCAAACCCATCCCTTCGGTCGAGCGAGGCCGCCGCACCCCCCCGCGACTATATGGGTTTTGCGCCCGACGTCAAGGTCGGAGCGCGAAATGACCCAATTCGTGCACGCCTGCCTGGGGCGGTCGCGGATAGTCTTTATCGCGAGGCCGCTTCCCTAGGAGTGTGTCGCGCCTCCGTACGAATCTCGCGTTCGCTGCGGTCGCCGTCTCCGCCGTCCTTCTTTCCATTGCGATCCTTGCGGCGTACCTCGAGTCGGCGCCGTCCTGGACGGTCGTCCGGCTCGGGTACCTCCCGAACGTGACGCACGCCCAAGCGCTGTACGGCGTATCGACCGGAGCCTACCAAGACGCCTTAGGAAGTCCCTTTACACTCGAGGCGCGGGTCTTCAACGCGGGGCCCGACGCGATCAAGGCCCTCCTGGCCAACCGGGTCGACCTCGTGTTCCTGGGTCCGTCTCCGACGCTCAGCAGCTTGGTCGTCGTCGGCCCCGACGTGATTCGCGTAATCGCCGGGGGCGCGAGCGGCGGCGCGATGTTCGTGATCCAGCCAACGCTCAACCTGATGACGAGCGCCGACTTCTCGGGCAAGAAGTTCGCGACGCCGCAACTGGGGAACACCCAGGACATCGCGCTGAAGCACTTCCTCCTGACGCAGGGCCACCGGACGTCCGACAACGGCGGCGATGTGGAGGTCATCAACGCCCCGAACTCGAACATCTTGTCCCTATTCCAGCTTCACCAGATCGATGGCGCCTGGGTCCCGGAACCCTGGGCGACCCGGCTCGTGTTGGAGGCGGGCGGGAAAGTATTCTTAGACGAGAGGTCCCTTTGGCCCAACGGACGTTTCGTGACTACGCACCTCGTCGCGACGAAACGATATCTCGACTCCCACCGAGACATCGTCAAGAGGTTCCTGGAGGCCCACGTGAACCTGACGTTGTTCCTTCAGAACTCGAGCACTTCCACGATCGGAGTGGTTAGCGACGCAATCTACAACGCGACCAAGAATCGCGTCCCTAACGCGACGATTGCCTCCGCGTTCACGAACATGAACGTCACGTACGATCCGGTCGAATCCTCCCTCGCCACATACCTCACGTGGGCCCAGGAGCTAGGCCTCCTGCCGACCGGCGTCAGCACCGACGGTCTCTACGACTTGAGTCTTCTCAATGACATCCTTGCGACTAGGGGCTTGCCTCCGGTGAGTTGAGGATGAAGGGCGCGACACTGAAGATCGTCTCGTTAGGGAAGACGTTCGAAGGCAAAACGGGCGGCGTGGAAGCCCTTCGGGACATCAACCTCACGACGCGGGAAGGGGAATTCCTCACGATCGTCGGCCCCTCGGGATGCGGGAAGTCGACCCTCCTCAGCCTCGTCGCGGGCCTCGAGGAACCCACGACGGGATGGGTCGAGATGGATGGAAAGCGCGTCGACGGTCCCGGGCCGGATCGGGTCGTCGTCTTCCAGGAGTCCGCGCTGTTCCCCTGGCTCGACGTCCACGGGAACGTCCAGTTCGGGTTGAGGGTGGCCGGGCTACCTCGAGACGAACGGGAAGCGCGCGTCGCGGAATTCATCAAGATGGTGCAACTCGAGAACTTCACGCACGCGCGGATTCACGAGCTGTCGGGAGGGATGAAACAGCGGGTAGGACTCGCACGGGCGCTCGTCCTGCGGCCGAAAGTCCTGCTCATGGACGAGCCGTTCGCGGCGTTGGACGTCCAGATCCGCGAGGAGATGCAAGTCGTCGTGCAAGACCTCTGGCTGCGGAACCTGACGACGACCCTTTTCGTCACCCACGACGTCCGAGAAGCCGCGGTCTTGGGCGATCGGATCATCGTCCTCTCCCATCGGCCCGGGACCGTCAGCGCAATCTTGAGGAACGACGCCCCGAGGCCGAGAACGGTGAACGACCCCACGATCGTGGACCGAATCCAAAGGGCCAACGAAATCCTCAAGGCGGAAGTCCAATGGGCGAACCATCACCCGCTGTAGTGGCGCCCGCCGCAGAGAAGCGGAGGCCATCGCAGGAGTTCGTCCATCTGATCCCAATGGTGCTCGTCGCGGTCGGATTCCTCGCGATCTGGGAGGTCCTCGTCCAATTGCAGGTGTGGAAAATCTATCTGTTCCCAGGCCCCTCGGAGGTGGGCGCCGCCTTCGCCGACCTCTGGAACAACTCGACGCTTGCTCGGTCGATCGGGGCGACGCTCTCTCGACTCGCCGTTGGATTCCTGTTGTCCCTGGTCCTCGGCTCGATCCTCGCCCTCCTCATGGTCCATTTCGCCACCTTCGGGAAGGGGATCCAGCCGTACGTCCTCGGGCTGCAGACATTCCCGTCAATCGCATGGGTTCCACTGAGCCTCGTCTGGTTCGGCTTCTCGGAGACAGCCCTCCTCTTCGTCACGATCATCGGATCCCTCTTCTCCGTCACGGTGTCGGCCGCGGACTCCTTGCGGACGGTGCCCCCGATCTACCTCAAGGCGGCCCGAAACATGGGATGCGATGGGATGGATCTCATATTGCGGGTGACGGTCCCGGCGACGCTGCCGCACCTGATCTCCTCCGCGAAGGTGGGATGGTCGTTCGCGTGGCGGTCCCTCATCGGAGCGGAGGTCATCTTCGCGACGATCGGCCTCGGATTCTTGGTCGAGCAGGGGAGCGAATATCTGAACACCGCGCAGGTGATGGCCGTCATGCTGGTCATCCTGATCCTCGGGATCGTGGTGGACCGCGTGGTCTTCTCCCGCTCGCAGGAATGGATCAACCGGCGTTGGGGGCTCGTCGCCCACCGGTAAAGCGCAGGTGGACCGTCCCGCCGCCGGCCTTGTCCGCAATCCCGGATCAGAGCAAATCGAGGACGAGCTTACCGGCGGCGAGGAACAACACGAGGATGAAGATTAGGGCGACCGACCGCGTCTTCAGCTTCTTGAGCCCCCACCGGGAACCGAGGTACGAGCCGACGAACACGATTGGCATGAAGACCGGAATCAGAAGATAGTCCCCGGGCCAGGCGAATCCGGACGGCGCGAGGGCGAGGTTTCCGAGGTAGGCGACGAAACCGACCGCCGACGTCGGGATGATTAGGAGGGCCGACGTCCCGATCGCCTTGCGGGTCTTCCGGCCGAGTCCGTACACGAGGAGCGGCACGTTCAGCAGGCCGCCGCCAATCCCCATGCTCCCGGAGAGGAACCCGGACCCGAACGTCGCGGTGGTCACGCCTGCCTTCCGGGCTGGGGTGAGCTTCGAGGGGTCGTCCTCGTCCACGGAGCGCGCGTTCCGCATCCAGTCCCAGAGCATGTACGTCCCGAACACGGCGAGGACCGCGATGAAGAACGCCTTGAATGAGCGCTCGTCCACCAGGACGACGAGGGTGAAGAGACTGCCGATGACCGCGCCGACGAGGGCTCCCGCAACGAGGGCGCCGCCGAGCCGGAAGTCGACGAGGCCCTGGCGGTAGTGGTTCACCGTGGACGACGCCGCCGTGGCGATCGTGAACGTGAGGGAGATCGGGACTGCGATGGAGCTTTCCGCGACCCCGGTGGACAGGAGGATCGGGACGAACAGGAGGCCACCGCCTAGGCCCAGGTTCGAGTAGATGAACGCAACCCCGAAAATGAGGACGGCTTGCACTATCAGGAGAAGCGCGTCCACGAGGCGCGAAAGCCAGGGCCGTATTAATTACTGACGAGATTCTACGGGAGTTGGACGGCTCGGAAAACCGTGGTGCTCCTCGTCCGGTTCGGCGAGATCGCGCTGAAAAGCAAGTTCGTCCGACGCCAGCTTCGCGACCGGCTCGTGGGGAATATCCAGGACCTGTTCGCGGCCGAAGGCGTGGAATGCATCACGGAAGCGGACGAGGCACGGGTCTACGTCCACGCGGACGACATCGCGCGGGCGCGCGGGATCCTCGGGCGCGTGTTCGGCGTCGTCTCCATCAGCCCCGCCGCAGAGACGAAAGCGGACGTCGCGGCGCTACGCGATGCGGTCCTCGCGGAGGCGGCGAGGACTCTCGGACCGCGCCAGGCGTTCGCCTTGCGGACGCGCCGGGTGGGCACGCATCCGTACACGAGCCAAGACCTCGCGAGGATCCTTGGAGACGACATTCGACGGGCCCATCCGGACGCACGCGTCAACCTGACGCGACCGGATGTCGAGATCCATATCGAGGTGCGGCAGAATCGCGGCTTCGTGTTCCGAGAGACATGGCCGGGTCCCGGGGGGCTGCCGCTCGGGAGCCAGGGAAGGGCCCTCGCGGTCGTCGCCGATGAGGCGGGCATGGTCGCCGCCTGGATGGGGATGAAGCGCGGATGCCGCGTCACAGTAGCGGCGCCCCGGGACAGCGCCTTCTCCGACCCTTTGCGGAGATGGGACGTCGGACTGAAGGTCCTCGAACTGCGCGGGTCGGAGCACCTCGTGGAGCTCGTCAAGATTGCCCGCGCGGATGCGGTGTTTCTCGGCAGCCGATGGCCCGACTTCGATCCGGCCCTTCGTCCGACGGTGCCGGTTCCCGTGTTCGAGCCGGTGATCGGGTTGTCCAGGGACGAGATTGGGCAAATCGCGTCCCGGATCCGGTCCGCCTGATCACTTGCCCCGGCGGTCGTGGCTTCCGATGCTCGGCCGGACCTTCTCCGCGCCCTTGCCCTTGTACGAGAGACCGCGACCTTTCTTCCCCGCGGACGTCAGCCCGCGGAACACACGGCCGCGATTCGCGGGATCACAGATCCAGTTGATCTTCGGGTCCGCTCGGATCGCGGGGTGTTGCGGGTCCACGAGGATGACCTCGTAGTACTTGTGGCCCCCGTCCTCGCCGACCCAGTACGAGTTGAGGACCTCGAGGTTCGGGTAGTGCCTCGCGGTCCGCTCCTCGGCGATCCGCTGGATCGACTTGGCCATCGTGATCTTCACGAGTCCGCGTCGCTTCGGGTGACGGCCGCCCATCGGCCTTGGCCGGCGGCGACCGCCGCGGCGGACCCGCGCGCGCACGACGACATAGCCTTGCTTGGCGCGATAGCCAAGTTCCCGCGCGCGGTCGATGCGCGTGGGCCGCTCGATGCGTACGAACGCGCGCCCGCGCCTCCACTCGACGAGGCGCCCAAAATGCGTCTCCTCGACGACGCCGCTCCGGGGATTCTTCCACGCCTGCTTGACGAAACCGTAGAGATTCCTCGGCCGCGCGGGGGCTTTCTCCCCTCCCTCGCCCGCGATCGCAAGCTCCGGTCCCGGAGCGCTCGGTTCTTCGGCCACGGCCACACCCCCTGGATTTTCGGATTCGCCCGCAGGTACATCTCCCGGACCAGGGACGTCGAAAGCGCCGCGCCAAGGAGCGGTCGGTATTAAAGCCCTTGCCTCCGACGGATCGCGTGCCGTCCGTTCCCTCTCGTCCCCCGGACGCCGTGCAGGTACGACTGCAGAATCAGCCGCGTCGCGACCTCGATCTCGCTCATCGACCTCACGTCGAATCGGGTGCGGAACCAGCCCCATCCCTGGGTTCTCGGTGCCCGACGCGCCAGCCCCGCCCCTCCGCGGAGGTCGCGGAGGCCCGGCAGGATGAACACCTCGACCCGCTTCCTCAGCGGCCGGATTTCCGCGAAGACGCGGTCCCGGTTGTGGCTTCGCCAGGCGATCCAGTAGCGGCTCACGCGTTCGTCGACGCGGTCTTCGTGTCGGGCCGCGGCGAGCCGCACGCGACGTCGCAGCGCTTCTACGATCTCCCTCGACGCGTCACTCGTCCGATCCATCGCCGTCTCCATGTCTCACCCTCCCGGATCCCCAACGGGTTTCCGAACAATCAGGAGGAACTTGAACCCCCGGAGGAAGAAGTTGAACCGCCGCGCGCGGTGCTCCCACATCGGCGATGCCGACCGGTCGTGATGGCGGACGAGGACAACCGTGTCAAGGATCTCGAATTCTCGCTCAAGCGCGGAGAGAAGGCGGAACCCGACCGGCGTGTAGATGCCGCCGCGATATTCGTCCGCGATGATCCAAGCGAGGACGCCGCCGCGCCGCAGAACCCTGCCGGCCTCGCGGGCGACGCGGGACATCTCCGCGAAGAATCGCGGGTCCCGACACGAGATCCGTCCCAGGCACCGAGGATCGCGGCTGTACACGATGTTGTCCGAATAGGGGGAGTCGACCACAACCAGGGCCGCGGACCCGTCGCGAAGGGGCCAGGCGCGGGCGTCCGCCCGGATGATCCCCACACGGCGTGGAGAGAGGTCGAGCGAGACCGCGCGTCGTCCCAGCGATCGGGCGACATCGCCGACGGTCCCGGACCCCGCCATTTGGTCCACGACCAGTTCGTCGGGCCGGCTGTAACGGCGGACGAGGTTTTCGGCGCACCGCGCCGGCGTGACGCCGTTGAACGAGGCCTCCCCGGCTTCGGGATGGCCGTCGGATTGGGTCGGGAAGTCCCAGCACGTGTACGCCTCGAGGTCCGTGAGCCCGAGCATGGCCCACGCCTCGGGGACCAGGGATCGGTCGGCGGGGGATGAGGCGAGGGCCACGAGTTCAACGTACGTCGCCCGCCCATATGAACGGGCCTTCCAGGGGGAGATGGGCGAAAGTGAAAATCTGCCTAGGGACGGGTGGATGTGCGTGCGAGCCGGCGCACCTCGGCTGCGGTCGGGTACGGGCGACGCCGGTCGCGGAGATGGAGGGCGGCCGCGGCGTTGCCGAACCGAAGGGCGTCCGAGAGGTCGGCGCCGATGAGGCGCGCGTACACGTACCCGGCGTTGAAGACATCGCCGCAGCCCGTCGGGTTGTCGACGGGCACGGAGAACGCGGCGGACGCCGTGCGGCCGGACCCGTGGACGACGGTCGCGCCGCGGTCCGCCTGGTGGACGACAACCTCGTCGGGGCCGAGGGATCGCAGACGCCCCGCCGCCTTGATCGGGGACCCCCCGCCCGCGACCGCGCACACCTCGACCTCGCTCCCGAAGAACGTCGTCACGTTCGGGAGGCACGCACGGACCGCCTCGACGCGATCGTCGGGCCAGCCGTGCGGGTCAGTCGAGACGTCGAGGGACGTCGTCAAGCCTCGCCGCCGGGCGCGCGCAAGGAGGACGGAGGTCGGTCGCCCGATCAGGCGCTGCGTCCACCAGAAACCCGAGCGGTGGAGGTGGTCCGAACTGTCGAACTGGCGGGACGGCACGTCCCGCAGGGCGAGACTCGCGTTCGCCCCGAGCGCCGTGATGAGCGCGCGCCCGCCCGCGGACCAGGTGAGGGCCATCGTCGCCCCTGTCGGTCGGTGCGAATCGACCCGCAAGAGCGCCCGGACGCCGTACCGACGGTACGCGCGCCGCAGAATCGCCCCGTTCGGATCCGCCCCGATCGCCCCCACGAAACTCGTGCGCGCGCCGAGACTCGCGATCCCGAGCGCGAAGTTCGTCGCGTTCCCGCCGGGCAGGGCGTCGAGCGCGGGCACGTGGCCCTGGAAGTCCTCGCCGTGCGGGATCGCCGGAAGCGGCGGCGTGACGAGGTCCACGATCGCGTCGCCGACCGCGACGACGCGCGGCCGCCTCCGCCCCATGCCTCACGCCTTCCACAGGCCTTGCCGCTTCAGTTCGTCGACGATGACCTTGTAGTCCGCCGGCCGACCGCACTCCGGGCAGAAGAGACTCCCGTGGGCATCGCGGACCGCATTCGGACCTTCCCACCCACAGAAGCGGCAAATCGCGTCCTGCGGCGTGGTCAGAAGTAATCCTCCAACGTCATCTTCTTCCCGGTCTTGGGTCGCCCCATACTTCCGAGCGACTCACCGGTGAACTCCTCGCTCGACAACGATTTCTGTTCCGATCGCTTGCCCGTCAGCAATGCTTTCTCGTCCCACCCATAGACCTCAGTCACGTAGGCCAAGGTCTGCGCGACCCGCCGCGCGTAGTACTCCCAGTCCGGCTGCTTCTCGAACGGACGGCCCGAGATGTAGGGCTCAACCTCCATTGGGCTTTGAGTGTGGTCTATGACAATCCAAGAGACCTTCATCCCCGGTGTGAATTCCTCCCCCATCTCGAGGAGTTTTCTTGCTGCAAGAACATTGCTGAGGGAACCCGGCTTGAGATAACCACCCTTTCTTCGCTTTTCCTGCTCCTTCGCTTCAGGACTCATTTTCCGAGTATCCCTTTCCTGGTCTTCGTCCTCAACCAAGAACTGCGAATCAGTAAGCAGCTCCCTTGTCACCGTGGGCTTAACCGTCCGTGAAATCACGAGCGATTCAAACGGACTGCCTTGCATGTCGTCCGACGACAAATGGCCTGCCTTGACGTTAGAAACGAGCTGTCTTGCGAGCTCAATCGCGTCGTCCGGATAGCCATCGAGAATTCGCTCGAACACTGCTAGCTGCGCCCGACTTTGTAGGTCGAAAGCGTCCGTCCGGCGAATCTCGTAGCCACGCACGACAATCTCTCCCTCCGTCGGCCACGCAACCTGGCCCGCATACCGCTTCTTACGACCATGCGAGAACAACCTGCGGTAGACCTTGTCGATTTCCATACTGATTCGTCCGCGTGAAAATCGCTCCGCCGTTTTCCGCCCGTATTCCAGTGAGCCCTCGAGGCTGGGGAGGGGAGATTGGAAGAACACGGAATCCGTGTCCGCGTACACGACTTTCACGCCCTCCTTACCAAGTTCCTCGATGATCCCCCTGATCCGCTCGCGCGCGAATGCGGTGATTGATGCGCCCACTTTCGGGTCGTTGAACCGGTAGAATGAGGAAGCGAGTACGCCGTAAAATGCGTTCATGAGGACCTTGATCGCCGCCTGCAAGCCATCGTAGAACTCCTTCAATTGTGGATCTGTCGTAACCCGCATCCTCGCGCGCACCTCTTGGCGGTCTTCCATCAGGTTCGCAAGGATGACAGGGAGAAGCCCCTTCCTCACGTCCGCGGCGAGAAACTTCGCGCCCGTCGGGCTCTCGATGGTCCCATCCGGCGAGACGGTGGTAAAGCAGATGTTGTTCTCGATGATGAGGGAGGGATACATAGCGCGGAAGTCGAGCGAGATGACCCACTCATACAGTCCAGGCTGCAGGCTGTGCACGTATCCGCCTTCGATTTGTTCGACGCGACCACCGCGCATTTTCATCATCGGCACTGCGACTTTCGCACGGTCGGCGGCTCGGATCAGGATTGAGTCGATTAGGTTCGATGTCCTCCCGTGGAGGACATCCTCAAGCGGAAGCTTGCTCACCGCCGCCAGGTCGAGCGTCTTCTCGATGCGGCGAACGCGCTCCAAAATCTTCAGAGAGAGCTCCGCGTCGTTGATGCAATACCGAAGCACTTTGTCGCTATCATGCTCCCATTCCTCGTCAATCTTCCCGCGCTGGAGCTCGTGCTTCCCCTCTTTGAGAAGTTGTTTTGCGACGTAGTCGAGCGTTTCCTGCTTCAGATGGAAATTCAGCCGCTCAGCCTTTACGGCCCACCACACGTCTGTCATGATGCGACCGTCTATTCGCCAGAACCGCTCACCGAGATGAAAGAAATCCGAGAAATCCCGGGCGAGCTGGAGTTTCGGGATGTCGTTGTTCTCTGCGCGCTTGACCAGCACGGGCACGTCGTACCCGTCGATGTTGTACCCGGAAATGATGTCGGGGTCGAGTGTGTGGACGAGCTCCACGAAGCTCTCGATAATCTCTCGCTCTTTTCCGGTCAGGATGTGGGTCCGGAGTTCTCCCTTCTCCCGATACGCCACTCCGATGCAAAAGATGTGACCATCCCGAATCGAATTCTCGATGTCGAAGCTAAGAATGCGGAGCTCGGGGCGGAAGGGTTCGCACGGGTCGAAGCGCTCCGCGCGGAGGAACAGGTCCGTCGTGTATCGTCCGGCGGGGTCGATTTCGGTCCCGTGGACGCGGACGGCGGCCCCGAGGTCCATGTCGTAGATGAACCGATGTTGGAACGGAATGTCGGCCTCCAGGGGGATGGAGCCGTACCGCCGAGCCTTCTCCCGGTACTCCGGCGTCTTCCACGGTTGTCGGAGGACGACGCGTGCGCACGGGGTCGGCTTTCCTTCGAGCTGCAAGGTCACGTCCTCGAGCTTGACGACCTGCGGGTCCCTCCCGAACGCTCCCCGGAGAGCGTGTGACGGCTCGACCACGAAGAAGTAGGGCTGGAATCCCGAATACTCGATCGCGATGCTCTTCCCTTCCCTCGTGCGCCCGAAGAGCTGGATGACCGGCAGCTGGGCCGACTCGGGACCGTCGCGGGGCTCCCGCCTGTACGAAGCGGTGATGATCCGAACATCGTAGGTGACCATCTCACACCTTCGCCACGATCTTGATGACGTCCCCATCCTGGACCGCGTGATCCCGGCCCACCACCATCTTCGTGCGGGCGTTGATGGCGCGGATGAAGTGGGTGCCCAAGTCCGTGTGAACCTTAAAGGCTACGTCGACCGCTGTGGCGCCTCGGGGCACGAGGAACGCGTCCGGGAGCACGTTCCCGGCCTTGTCGGTCCAACGGTGTTCGTCTTCCACCGGATACACAACGACGAGATCGAGGAGCCTGAAGATTGCCTCCTCGACGCACGCCTGGACGCCCGTCGAGCCCCGCTCTCGGAGGAAGGCCTCGATTCGCTCGAGCCCCTTCGCCTGCGCGGGCGTGAGCTTCTCCGGGGCCACGACTCGGAACGCGGACGCGCCGGGCTCGTACTCGACCAGGCCGGCACCCGCTGCGCGTCGCAGCGCCAGTTCGTACTCCGCGGACGTCGGGAGTGCGCGGTAGCCTTCGATGTCCGCCAGGCGGTCGAGCGCCGCCCGGGACAGGAGGTCCGCTTTGTTCGCCGCGAGGATCATCGGCTTGCCCCGCCGGAGGACCGCCCGAGCGATCCGCAGCAGATCGTCGGCGGTCCATCGCGCCATCTTCGGATCCAGGGCGATTTCGCGAAGCGCGATGTGAATCTGGGTTTCCGTGAGGCCGAGGCCCGTCAGCCGCGTCTGGAGAAGCTTCTCCGGCGGCGTCTCGTCGAGGTCCGCGCGCCGGGCCTCTTTGTCCCAGTTCCGGGATAGGATGCCCGCGATCCAATGCGCGAGCTCGTCTTCCAAGAAGCGGACGTCGTCCCGCGGGTCGTGGGTCCCCGCGGGGACGGGGTTGCCTTCGAAGTCGGTCCCGCCTGTTGCGTCGATCACGTGGACGAGGGCGCTCGCCTGCCGGAGGTCGTCGAGGAACTTGTTGCCGAGCCCTCGGCCCTCGTGGGCCTTCGGCACGAGCCCCGCCACGTCGAGGAGTTCGACCGGGATCAGGCGCGTGCCGTCCTTGCACGGCGCGTTGTTCGGCTTGCACGGTCGTCCGAGCTCGGCGTGCGGACACGGCTTCCGCACGTACGCGACGCCGCGGTTCGCGTCGATCGTCGTGAAAGGATAGTTCGCAATCTGGACCGGCGCTAGCGTCGCCGCCGCGAAGAACGTCGACTTGCCGACGTTCGGCTTCCCGACGACCCCCAACTCCACGGGGCGACCATCGGGCTACCGGCACAAGTACCTTGGCGGGTCCGCGGCCGACTCACGCGCCCCGTCGACGTCGGCGTGCCAGGATGGAAACGAGGACCACCGTGGCGACGGCGGGCAACGCGACCTCATGGAATTCTGGCGCGTTGATCACGGCCCCGGACCGCTCGAACAGAGGGGCCGGCGCCTGGACGGTCGCGTTCACCGGCGGAGTCGCGTCTCCGATCCCGGACCAGTCGGTCGCCGCGAAGACCATCCGAGTCCGGCTCGTCGTCGGCCCGACCGCGAGAGAGCCTTCGATTTCCGCGTCGTTCTTTGCGAGGGCCACACTGGGGAGGGGGACGTTCGTCCATCCAGAGGACCAAACGTACAGCGAACGCGACGTGACCCGATCCCCTTCGCCCCGGATCTCGAAGAGGTAGTCGGCGTAGATCTCGCCGATCCACGAGCCGGCGGTGTCCGTCGCGTTCAGATCGATGTAGACCCGGAGGACGTCTTCCCCGGTCTGGCGGGGAAGGGGAATCGGTCGCCCCGACGTGTTACCACCCTGGCCGGGAGGCCACGGCACGATCCGCTCGGGGACCGCGCCCGCGAGCAGGTCGCCGGCGACGGCGACGTGGAAGTAGGCGGTCGACGCGTCGACCGCCGCTCCGTACCGGATGATGTTCACATCCGAATTGTTCACGGGATCGGGGTCCGAATCGGCGACGTCCCGTCCGATCCAATCCGCGAACAGGCCGTCGATGCGCACCACCGCAGGCGAGGAGACGAAATAGGCGCGGACCGGCCCGCCGTGCACGAAGACCGGCAGCTTCTTGGACGCTCCGTCGCTCGCGTACGCGCCGGTGACGTCAATCTGGAGGAACTGCCCCGGCAAAAATCCCGGGGCCGAGACCGACCCCGTGATCACGGGAGCCGGCTGGCCCTGGGTCAAGGTTACGGATTCCGCCGAGAGGGAAACGAAGACGCCCGGGGTGGCGTTCCACTGGATCGACGAAACGGTCCACGTCGTCGCGGCCGGAATTCCCAGCACGCGAACCCGGATCGTGAAGAGGGCGGTCGGACCGGCGTTCAGGACCGGCGTCAAGGACGATACCTCGAGGAGGACGCCTCCCCCCTCCGGGCCGAGCCGAGCGAGGCCCCGACTCGATTCGCCGCGGAAGTCGTCCATGTAGACCTGGATTCGGAAGCTTGTGGAATTGAATCGGTCGAGGTCGTATCGCGAGACCCTTGCCTCCACGCCTTGATCGGACGAAGCCGCGAGCACGGAGCCCCGAGGTTGCCGCTGGCTCCAATTGACCTCGGCGCCGGGCGGGAAGGCGTAGAGCCGCGCTCCCGCCAGCGCGCGATTTCCGCCGAAGACGTCGACGACCGAATCCGCCCCGACCCCGGCGAACGAGAAGCCCGTGGAAGCGTTTCCGTCCGCGTCGATCAGGAAGTATGCCGCGTCGAATCCGACCGAGTCGCCGAAAGTCACTCCCTGCGTCGAAGCGAAGAGATACAACGAGTCGCGATCGACAAGGGATGCGTACTGCGCAATCGAGACGTCGGGATTTGCCGCTTGCGTCGCGGCGTCGAACCGCGGGACCGGCCCCCAGTCGTCGAACGAGCCATCGATCGAAATTGGAGACGTCGGTCCGGGGACCGGGACGAACAGGAGGGCGGCAATCACGATGGCGACCAGCGTCCCGGAGGCGATCGCCGCGTAGCGCACACGGCGGGATGGACCTACAAGGCGCACCGACATCCGGCCGGATCGTAGGAACGGCGTACCGTTCACGAGCCCGTTGATCCTCCCTTGGGGTCCGGCGAGGCCGTTCACCCGTCCACGGCCCGTGACGAGTCCGTTCACGCGGCCCGCGGGCTCGACGAGCCCGTTGACCCGACCCATCCCGTTCACGAGTCCGTTCACGCGGCCCTGGCCGTTCACGAGTCCGTTCACCTTGCCCGCGGCGGGGCGCGCGCCGCTCTTCGGACGGGCCCCGCTGACGAGGCCCCGGCCGCCGCGCATCCAGCCCGAGAGGAAGCCGACAGACGACGCGAGGGGGGATGGCGTCGCGGCCTCTGCCTCGCCTGGCTCCTCCGTGGGGACTGAGGACGTCTTGTCCTCGGGCCGCATCGACTCCTCGAGCTCCTCGATCAGCCAGTCAAGCACCGCCGCCTTCGTGCGGTCGAGTTCATCCGGGGAGAGGGATTCCTCGAGCTCGCCGACGAGCAGGTCGTCGACCAGGGTGTCGAGCTCCGGCGACGCGCGCTCGGCCCGCGGCAGAGGCGCCGGCTCCTCGGCACTCCCGACCGGCGCGCCGCACGCCGGGCACCGGTCCGCGCCTTCCGGCAGCGCCCGTCCGCATCGGTCGCAGGACCGGCCCGCGCGGGCGAGGATGTCGTCGAGTTCCGCGACCTCCTGATCCCAGGAGACATCATCGAGGAGGGATCCGGCGGTCGTCCGGATTTTCTCCGCAACGCCGGGATTGCGCGCATGCGAGGCTTGGATCCGCAAGAGGGCAACTTTGAATTTTCGGGCGTCCGGCTGCTTGGATCGAGCCCGATCGAGGGATTCGATCGCCTCGTCGATTCGACCGAGTGATTCGAGGAACAACCCGCGGGCGTACAGGATGTCTGCGTCCTCGGGCTTGTCGGCGAGGCCGCCATCGTAGAACGCGAGGAGCCCCGCCTTCCCGTCCGCCGCGAATTGCCGCCGAATCTCCTCGTCCATCTCCTCCTCGTCGAAGGAGGCGCCGCACTCGGAGCAGGATGCGGCGAAAGCGGAGGTCATGCAGCCGCAGAGAGGGCACTCGTATTCCTGTTTCGCGACCTGCTCCCTGGTCCGCTGCGGAGGAGAGTACTTCAGAAGCCGAAGCGATGCCGTGATCTTCCGGGCGGCGAGTGGTCCGACCTCCGGAATTCGGCCGAGCTCGACTTCCTTCGCCCGAGCGAGCTTCCACATCGCGTTGTAGCCGCGATCGACGAGCGCCTGGGCGCGAGACGGGTCGAGGCCGAACGCCTTGAGGGTGTCCATGACGACGGTCGGGTCGACTTCGCCGCGGAGCTTGCGCTTCGTCCGGCCTTCCGCGACGACGGCCGGGGGCGGCTGTGGCGCCGCCGCCGGGGGAGCCTCTGGCGTCGGCGCTTCCGGCTCCGCAAGAGCCTCCGGGGCGGCGCCGGGCGCAGGGAAGCGGGAATGGCACTCGTCGCAGATCAGCTGCCACGGGCTGAAGGTCCCGCACTCCGGACATCGTGCCGCCCACTCGAGCTCGTCGGCGTCGTGGAGGATCGACGCGGCACCGCACGAATCGCAGAGGACAAGCGGGAAGAGCTTGCCACCGCAGGCGGCGCACGCCGGAAAGTCCTCGACGCGGGCGCTCACCCAAGGGGCTCCCGGCGAGCGGCTCGCTCCCGACCGGAAGCGGGGGCGGAGGGTGCCCTCTCCGTGCGGCGGAATCCTGCGACGTTCACGTGTCGCCTGCGCGCCCAGCCTTTATACGAGATTATGGACTTTCGCCCGCCGTTATCACGAGGGATTGGTTCGATGGAGCGGGCCGTGATCCTGTGCGACGGGTATTTCGGCCAGAGCACGGGAAAGACGGCAAACGGCCTCGTGCGATATTCGAAACGGTACGAGATCACCGCGGTCATCGACCGCACGAAAGCGGGACGGGACGCTGGGGAGGTCCTCGACGGTCGCCCGAACGGCATCCCGATCGTCGCGGGACTTGACGAGGCGATCGAGAAAGGACGGCCGGAGTTCCTCGTGATCGGCGTCGCGACGTTCGGCGGCTACATTCCGACGGAGTTCCGAGCGGTCATCCGCCACGCGATCGAACGCGGCCTGAACGTCGTCGCGGGGCTCCACGAATACTTGGGCGACGACCCCGAGTTCGCGGCGCTCGCGGCTCGGCACGGCGTCCGCCTGATCGACGTCCGAAAGCCGCGTCCGGTCCGCGAGTCGAAGCAGTTCAGCGATCTATCGAGAGGGCTTCCATGCCTCCGAATCCCCGTCCTCGGGACGGACGGGGCGATCGGGAAGCGGACCACGGCCCTCCTCCTGACGGACGCCCTGAACGCCACGGGCATCCCGGCGACGTTTGTCGCGACCGGCCAGACGGGCCTCCTGCAAGGATCGGCGTACGGCGTACCCCTGGACTCGATCAAAGGCGATTTCATGGTCGGCGAGCTCGAGTCGGAAATCGTCCGAGCGTACGCCGAGACGAAGCCGAAGGTGATCGTCGTCGAGGGACAAGGGAGCATCTCCCATCCCGCCTACGTCTGCGGAACCCGCGCGATCATCAACGCTTCGATGCCCTCGGGCATGGTGATGATGCACGCGCCCGCTCGCAAGACACGAAGCTTCCGGCGCGATGTCGTCGCGTGGCCGATGCCGACCGTGGACGACGAGATGCGGTGGCTGGAGTTCTTCTCGGCCGGCGCGAAGGTCTTCGGGCTCGGCGTCAACCACGAGAACATGACGCGCGAGGAGGTCGAAGCCACCGTGGGGGAGTGGGAGGCCCGGTACGGCCTGCCCGCCGCGGACCCGCTCTGGCACGGGTGCGACAAGTTCGTCGAGCGGATCCGGTCGATGCTGTGAAAATCCCGAAGTCGCACCCGCGGTACGAGTCGCTGATGCGACGGGAGGAGCTCGTGCGCGCGTGGAAGGCGGGCATCGTGGTCCCCGAAGGGCTCATCGCCCACGGTCGCGGCGAGGCGTTCGACTATCTGCTCGGAGAAACAACGTCGGCTCCAGCGCTCGTCGCCGAACGTGCCGCTGCGGCGTTCCTCCTGCGCGCTCGAAGGCCGATGATCTCGGTCAACGGGAATGTGGCCGCGCTCGCGACCAGGGAGGTTGTAGGCCTGGCAAACATCGTTTCCGCGGGGATCGAAGTGAACCTGTTTCACCGCACCGAGACGCGGGTGCGTCGAATCGTTCGGAAGCTGCGCGCGGCCGGGGCGACGAACGTCCTCGGACGTGATCCGGACGCGCGTATCCCGGGGTTGGAATCCCGACGCGCCCTGTCCAGCCAGAAAGGCGTCTTCGGGGCCGACGTCGTGGTCGTGCCGCTCGAGGACGGGGATCGCACCGAGGCGCTCGTGCGAATGGGGAAGACCGTCATCAGCATCGACTTAAATCCCTTGTCACGCACATCCCAACGGGCCACGATCCCCGTGGTCGACGAACTGACCCGGGCCCTCCCCAACATGGAGAGGTTCGCCCGGGATTTGCAGAGCGATCCGGGAGAAATCGCACGACTCATCAAGACCTACCGGAAATCGGAAAACATGAAGGCCCTGTTCGCATTCCTAGACTGGCGACTGAGGGGCCTCCGCGAGGTCCCCAAGGTTGTGCGAGGGGCGTCACCACGGCCGCGCAGAATCCGGTCTACAAAAGACTAGGGCGTCTTCGCGCGGACCGACGACGGGTCATCCTGGTAATCTTGGTAGTCCTGATGAGCACGATTGCGGTACTCGCCGCTTTGCGAGCGGACCTCATCCGCCTCGGCCCTTCATCGGTGACCTTGCCCGAGGGGGCCGTCCAAGTCAGCGCGACCTGGTATCGACAGAGCGACGGCGACTCCGCGTATGACTATTATACGTTCTGGGTTCACATAGAAAACCGAGTCAATTCCGACTCGATCGTCCCGTACGCCATCGAGGTGAACATCTCCACGCGCGGTGGGCAGACGTTGGGGGGTTGGTTGCCGATGGGAGGCGATCACGGTCGGATGGAAAGGTTTGAGTGGCTTCTTGACGGGTCGTCCCCGCAAACGATCGCCCTGGAGCTTCCGGCGGGCTATGTGAACTGGGACGACGGGGGCGCGTACTTCACCTGGAGCGTGCAGGGAGAGCGAGGGCTGGCGAGCCAGGCGATCTTCCAGGGGAGTGCCGATTTCCTTCTCAACTCAGTCCGGTTCGCCGAGAACGCGACGATGGAAGCCCATGTGGATGCCCTCCTGATCTGGTGCTACGCGACCCCGTTCCAAGCCTATCCCGTGGCCTCCCGCGGCGAAACGGCAACTTGCCTTTACATCCCCGATCCGGGCTCGGAAGGTTCGACTCCATACTCGGCGTGTGGATGACGACTCCGGCTGCCTACGCGTTCCAGTGACCAGCCTTCCACTTGATGGAGCAGCCCATGGGAGGCACGAACGTCGTTGGAGGATCCTTGTGCGCCGCGAGCGCATTGAGGACATCCCGCATGACATGTTGGCGGACCCCTTCCGGATCCTTCGAGTCGTCGAGCTTCCCGCGGTATCGAAGCTTACGGGCCGCATCGAAGACGAAGAAATCGGGGGTGCACACGGCTCCATACGCTTCCGCTGACTTCTGGGCTTCGTCGCGCAAGTACGGGAAGTTGTAGCCCTTCCGCTTCGACCGCTCCACCATGTGGGCGAAGTCGTCCTCGGGATAGCTCTCTTCGTCGTTCGCGTTAATCATGACGAACTGCACTCCCTTTCCGGCGAAGTCCTTCTGGACCGCGATCGTCCGGTCCTCCCACGCCTGCACATACGGGCAGTGGTTGCACCAGAAGGCGACGACGAGGATCGGCTTGTCCTTGAACGATGCGAGGGAGTAGGTCTTGCCATCGACGCCGCGCAAGGAGAAGTCGATCGCCGCCGATCCGAGCGGAAGGCCCTCATACTGCTTCAGTTCCATTGTCTCAACCGGACCGACTAACGCGACCGTCCGTTAAGGATTTTACCGCCACCGGGTTCTGTCACAAATCGGGTGATGGAATCACGCCCACTTGCGACTCCACTCCGCTCGGCTCGTCCCGTGCGCTCGGTCCTCCTCGGACCAAGTCGTAGAGGGGACTCACGACGTCATGGCGGAGGGCACCGGGCCGGAACCGTACGGCCCTTGCCAAGGCCTCGTTGGAGGCCAAGGCGGTCTTCAGGATGTTCATGCCCGCGTTGATCTGCCGGTCCATCTCCCAGTCGCACATCTCGCAGACGAAATCCTGGCCCACCCTATCTCGGCGCCGGGCGCCACATACTGGGCAGGTCTTGGACGTCCATTGGGGGTTGACCTTGATGATCGGCACGCCGGCGAGGGCGGCCTTGTACTCGATCTGACGGTGGATCTCGGAACGGGGCCAGGCGGACAAGCGACGGTTCATCCGGTGGGAGCGGCCTCCCGCGCCGTGGAGGGTTAGATTCTCGAGGACGATTGCGGCTCGACGCGACATCGCGGACCCCACGAGCCGCTTGGACACTCGATGGAGCCTCTGCCGAACTCGGTTCCTCTCTCTGCGGCCCTCTCGATCGAGGAGGATCCGCTGGACGCGTCGGTCCTGGGACTTTTTCCTCGCAAGCCTCCTCCGTCGTCGGAAGTGAGTCTCCTGAATGCGCCGCACGCCGTCGAACGACACGCGGACGAGCCCCGCAGAATCGCCCGACACATGGACTCCATCGAGGGAATCCTCGTTCGTGTCGAGGGCGATCGCGCCCCGGGGCTCGTACGGCTTCGGGGCTTCCTTGCGCAGGACGACGATGATCTTCCCCGGGACCACGGTGAGGGATCCGAGACTCCATGATGGGTCGCTGAGCATTGATCGGTGCCACTCGGAGAGCGACAGGTGGAGCTGCACCCCCTCCGTCCCCCGGATCGGGATGCGAAGCCGGCCCGTCTCCCGGTCGAGCCAATAGGACTGGTTCTCGGCCTTGAGCATGAGCCTCCGCATGTAGGGGACGGAGGACCGGTTCTTTCTTCTCAGGCGCCGGCGATGGGCATTCAGCACCGACAAGGCGACCTCGAAGGCAGACGGGATGTACTGCTTGTACACCGCGTGGCGCGCGCTCAGGTCCGTGTACGCGGCCCGTGTGAGTCGAGCGCGAGATCGGATGTCGTCCCGCAGGGCGATCCGAATCGATTCGTTCACGAGGAGGCGGAACTCCGCGAGGAGCCAAACGAGACGGGGATCCTCCGACGTGACTGGAAAGACAAGGGCCCGGTGGGCGAGCACGTTTCTCTACTAGGGAAGAGGCTGGCGTCAAGGTGCCTGGGGGAGGTGCCCGAATGTGAAAATCCGGCTTGGGGAGCAATCAGAGATAGCGTTACCGTGCTTACCATTGCTCATCACCCGACTTGTTACAGAACCCCGCCACCGCAAGGTTATTCCCGCGTCACGGTCCTCGCGGGAGCGTGGGGAGGAGCGTCGCGCGATTCTTCCTGGCCGGACAGACGGCCGCGGGGGTCCTCTCTGTCGCGAACGCGTACGGCCCGTCCGTAGGCATGCGCGCCGACGCCTCGTCCGCGAACCACGTGACCCTCGTCAAAGGGAGCATCTGGGTGACGGGCAAGCGAGTGCTCACGGTCGGCGCGTGGGACGCACAAGGCGGCGCGAACGTCCAAGTCGAGGCATACGTCGAGGGGCTCACGGAACTGAGCGCGGACCCGAAAACGTTCGTCGGCATGATCCCGCGCCGGGACATGTGGCGGATCGCGTCGGCCTTCGTCGCGAGCCTGCGCGTGAATCCCGAGGCGGTGTTCGTCCATTCATGACATAAACTATAAGTGGAACTCGCCCAATGGACGAATCCCGTGAATTGACGTGAAGTTCGTCATAGTCACGGGCGGCGTTTTGTCCGGACTCGGCAAAGGCATCAGCACCTCTTCCATCGGGGTCCTGCTGAAGTCGAAAGGACTGCAGGTCTGCCCGATCAAGATCGACCCCTACCTGAACGTCGACGCGGGCACGATGAACCCGTACCAGCACGGGGAGGTCTTCGTCCTCGACGATGGCGCGGAGGTCGACCTCGACCTCGGTAACTACGAGCGATTCCTCGACGTCAACTTGACGGGAGACCACAACATCACGACGGGGAAGGTCTACCGCTCGGTGATCGAGAAGGAGCGACACGGCGACTACCTCGGCAAGACGGTCCAGATCATCCCGCACATCACGGACGAGATCAAGGCGCAGCTGCGCGGCGTCGGGGAGAAGGAGCGCGCGGACATCGTCCTCGTCGAGGTCGGGGGCACGGTCGGCGACATCGAGGGGATGCCCTTCCTCGAGGCCGTCCGCCAGCTGGGCCAGGAGATCGGGAAGGAGAACGTCTTCTTTGTACACACGACGCTCGTGCCGATCATGGGCGCGGTCGGGGAGCAGAAGACGAAGCCGACCCAGCAGAGCGTACGGGAACTTCGCTCGATGGGGATCCAACCGAGCGTCATCATCGCGCGCGGCGAGCACTCCCTCGAGCCGGACATCAAGAAGAAGATCGCCTTCTTTTGCGACGTCCCCGTCGAGGGCGTCATCAGCGCGCCGGACGCCTCCACAATCTACGACGTGCCGCTCCTCTTCGACGGCCAGGGCCTCACGGAGTACATCATGAAGACGCTCCAGCTGGAGCCGAAGGCGGAGGACATGCGGGAGTGGAAGGAATACCTCGACAAGCTGAAGAATCCCGAGAAGGAGGTGACGATCGCGCTCGTGGGCAAGTACACCCACCTCAAGGATTCGTACATCAGCCACATCGAGGCGTTCCACCACGCGGGCGCCCACGCCCGCGTGCGCGTGAACCTGAACTGGGTGGAGTCGCTCGACATCGAGAAGCACGGGACGAAGGCGCTCGAGGGGTCGGACGGCATCCTCGTGCCCGGCGGGTTCGGGGATCGCGGGATCGAGGGGAAAATCGCCGCCACCCGCTACGCGGCGGAGAACGACATCCCGTTCCAGGGCGTATGCCTCGGGTTCCAGCTCGCGACGGTCGGGTTCGCGCGGGACGTCCTCCATCTCGAAGGCGCGAACAGCTCCGAATTCAATCCGAAGACGCCGCACCCCGTCATTGACCTGCTCCCGGAGCAGCGGACCGTGAAGGGAATGGGCGCGACGATGCGGCTCGGCGCCCACGAGATCGACGTCGCGCCGAACTCGATGACCGCCAAGCTCTACGGGTCCGCGAAGATCTTCGAGAGGCACCGACACCGCTACGAAGTCAACCCGGCGTACATCGCCAAGCTCGAGGACGCCGGATTGCGGTACGTAGGCCGCTCCGATGGCGGCCGTCGAATGGAGGTCCTCGAACTCGAAGGCCATCCGTACTTCGTCGCGTCCCAATTCCATCCGGAGTTGCGATCCCGCCCGCTTCGGCCGTCGCCGATCCACCTGGGCCTTGTTCGCGCCGCCGCGTCGTAGCCCGCAACCTTTAAACCGACCCGGCCCTTAGGCGTCGTCCGTGTCCACCCTGAGCTACGACCAACTCCTCGCTCGCGCCAAGAAGGCCCTTCCGGCCGCGCTCAGCAGCGGAGAGCGGTTCCAGGTCCCCGGCCCCGACGTCGTGATCGAGGGGAAGACGACCCTCCTCCGGAACTTCGAGGATATCGTCGGCGCGATCCGACGGGACCCCGACATGGTCCTCACGTACCTCTTGCGGGAACTCGGGACCTCGGGAGCCCTGGAAGGCCGGCGGGTCGTGTTCAAGAGCAAGGTCACGGCGCAGCAGATCGAAGAGCGGATCAAGTCCTACGTCGAGGCGTACGTCCTGTGCCAAGAGTGCGGCCGCCCCGACACGCGGCTCGTGAAGGAGGACCGCATCGCGATGCTCGAATGCGACGCGTGCGGCGCGCGGCGGCCCGTGAAGGCGGTGAAGAAGGCCGCCAAGGTCGAGGAGGCGCCCCTCGTCGAGGGCAAGGTCTACGAGCTCATGATCCAGGACATCGGGAAGAAGGGCGACGGGATCGCGAAGCTCGACAAGTACGTGATTTACGTACCGGGGACCGCGAAGGGCGCCATCGTGAAGGTCTTCATCGAGAAAATCGCGGGGACCGTGGCGTTCGGACGCGTGACGCGGGAGTAGGCGGCGCATGCGCCGGGAGTACGCGTCGATCGCCGCGATGGCGATCATCCTCCTCTGCAGCCAGCTCGTGGCGCTCTCCCTCTCGGGCTTGTTCCAGGCGAACAGTTTCCAGGCGTTTGCAAATCCCGGCGACGTCACGAACACGGTCATTTACGTCGTCATGATCCTCGCCTTCACGGGCGCGATCCTCGCCCTCGTGCGGTACCGCAAGCAGCACCTCGCGAAGTACGTCATCATGGCGTCGATCTTTCTCACGCTTGCGTTCATCCTCCTCCTTCCGCTGTACTACGGGCTGTACTACGCCAGCGGAGGCGCGCTCGACGGCGACGTGCTCGGATACGTGGCGACGCTGCTCTCGTTCCTCGTCGCGGCGCTCCTTGTCTTCCTGCTGGTCAAGTTCCCGGAGTGGTACGTGGTCGACGCGATCGGTTTCCTGACGGCGGCCGGGGTGACGGCGATCCTCGGGATATCGTTCGGGATCTTGCCCGCGTTCCTCCTGCTCGTCGCGCTGGCTGTCTACGATGCGTGGGCGGTGTACCGGACGAAGCACATGATCACCCTCGCCGACGAGCTGACGAGTCAGCGACTCCCGATCCTCCTCGTCATCCCGAAGAAAGCGGGCTACTCGTTCCGCGAGCAGAAGAGCCTCAAAGAGCAGGTCGCGTCCGGAGAAGAACGGGAGGCGATGTTCATGGGCCTCGGAGACCTCATTATCCCAGGGATCCTGAGCGTCTCCGCGTTCACGTTTCCCCCGCTGAAATGGGACCCCGGGATCGGCGCTTCCGTGCCGGACATCCGGATGATCTTCGGCCTTCCATCGAACCTGTTCATCTCAATCTGCGCGATCATCGGGAGCCTCATCGGCTTCGCGTTCCTCATGCGGTTCGTCGTGCGAGGAAATCCTCAGGCGGGATTGCCCCTGCTGAACGGAGGCACGATTGCCGGGTACCTCCTCTCCTTCGCACTCGTCTATGGGACGGCCTATTCCTTCGGACTCCTGTAGGGATCCGATCGCACCAAATCTCCAAGATCGGGGGACGCCGACTCGACGACGGGCGAGACAAAGCTTTTTGTAGCGCCCGACCTTCGCAACGCCCCTCGAGGTCGAACGTGGCCCTCTGGCAAGGACGCTCGAAACGAAAGCCGACCGGCGGTCGATACCGACCGATACGCAAGAAGCGCAGGCGAGAAATCGGGCGGGAGCAGCAGTACGCATTCATCGGACCACAGCGCCTCAAGCTCTACCGAACGAAAGGCGGAAACCGGAAGGTGCGCGTCCTGAAGGCGGAACACGCGAACGTCCTCGACCGCCGCACGGCCGCGACGAAGAAGGTCAAGATCATCACCGTCAAGGCGAACCCCTCGAATCCGAACTTCGTGACGCGGAACATCATCACGCGCGGCGCCACGGTGCAGACGGAAATCGGCCTCGCGCGGGTGACGTCGCGCCCGGGTCAGGACGGCGTGATCAACGCGGTCCTCATCGAGGGCCCGGCGAGCTAGGATCGCTCACTCCGCGGACTTCGTGATGCCGACGTCCTTGATGAGGGCGTAGGGCACGAAGTTCGGGATGCTGACTTCGCCCCACCACATCATCTGCTCCGTCTTGTTGCTCAGGGCCACGATGTTCTTCATCATGCGGAGGATGTTGTCCGTCAACCGGACGTCCTTCCACGTTTCGGCGACCTCTCCCTTCCGGATGTGGAAGATGCCATCCCTCGGGATCGTCGAGAAGTCTCCCGTGACGTACGATTGGTAGCGCGTGTACCAAGTGTTCGTGAGCCAGAGGCCGTCCTTGACCTCCGAGAAAATCTCGTCTTTCGTCCAGTCGCCCGGATTCACGAACAACGCGTGCGGCTCCGGATAGACGAGTCCTGCATTCCCCGTGGTCTTCGTCTTGAACTTCTTCGCGGTCGTCGTGTTGTGAAGGTACGTCTTCAGGACGCCCTTGTTGACGAGGACGTTCCGCCGCGTCGGCACGCCCTCCGCGTCGAACCGCTTCCGGGCGATCGAGTCGGCGGATCCGTCGTCGTACTGGGTGAATTGCGACGAGGCGACCGCTTTGCCGATCTTCTTGCCGTACGGCGACAGCCCGGCGAGGACGGCCCAGGCGCTGAGTCGCCCGCCGACTTGCTCCGAGAGCGAGCCGAAGATCAACGGGTCGAAGATGATGGGATATCGACCCGGCTTGCCCGGTTTCGGGTCTCGCGCGAGCGCCGCAATCCGCCCCGCCTTGTGGCCCGCGCTCGCGGGATCGAACTGCGAGAGCTTCGTGGCGGCGGCGACGCCGTGGCCGCTCGACTCGAGCGCCACCAGCGCGCGGATCGACAGGTAGAGGCTCGCGCGATGGTCATGGGACTCCGCGCCGTTCGAAGTCGAGAGAAAGTGCTCGTCTTCGTACTTCCAGAACGATCCAGCGCACTCCTTCGCGCCTTCGTCCAAGGCGCCGCCGATCGCCGCCTCGACGTACTTGCCCCCTTCGCCAAGGGCGACGACTTTCGGGTCCGGTCGCGTGCGGGCATATTTGAACGGTCCCTTCGCGATGCCCGCATAGTCGGGATTCTCCTGGGAGCCCTTGGCAATCTTCACGAGGCGTTCGACGGCCTCGTCCGCCCGCGTAAGGTCCTTGATGTCGCTCGCGAGGACCCGTTTCCGGTACACGAAGAAGACGGATGCGCTGGACTCGCGCCAGCGATTGCTGATCACGGGCTCGTTCCGGGCGAAGCGAATCTGGTACGAGCGGTTCGCCACGATCTCCGCGACCGCATCCTGGCAGCCGAGCGAGATGGCCTTCTCCACGATCCGCGAGGCGATATCCTCCATCGGATCACCTCAGGTACACGTTGCGAAGGCGGATCGTCGGTCCACCCATGGCCGCGTCGAGCGCCTGACCCGGATCGGACTTGCCGCAGAATCCCGCCTCGAAATCGAGGTCCTTCCCCACAGCGTCGACGGCCGACCAAAAGGCGGGGGTCGTGAGCTCGATGACGGTCCCGCGGACCGGGTGCTTGATCTCCCCGTTCTCGACGAGGTACGCCTCCCGGCCCGCGTACTTCGCATTGTAGCGCTTGTCGTCGATGTTCCATTCCATGAAGCTCTTCATGTACACGCCGAACTTCACCTCCTCGAGCATCTCGTCGACGGCGTAGTCCTTCGGCTCGACGAACGTGTTCGCCATCCGGACGATCGCCTCGACGTTGTAGTTGACCGCCCGCGAGGCGCCGTTGCTCCGGGTGCCGAGTGCCGCCGCCGTCTCCCGATTATGGAGGAACTCCGTCACGCGGCCCTCCTTGTACAGGTACCGCCGTCTCGCCCTGACGCCCTCGTCGTCAGTGGCGTAGTACGCGATCGCGTGCTCGACGGTCGGATCGTCGACAACGTTCACGAGGTCGGAGCCGACCCGCATCCCCGCGCCGTCCGGCGGGATGAACGACTTCCCTGCCTGGCTCGCCTCGCGCCCCAAGACGCGGTCCGCCTCGGTCGGATGGCCGCACGACTCGTGCGAGGCGATGCCGGCGACTTGCGGTCCCGCCACGAGGTCCATCTTCCCCTCGGGGGACTTCTTGCCTTCTTTCAGCGAGCGCTGCATGGAGCGGGCCTCTTCGACCACGCGGCGGCTCAGGTCCCACATTTGCACGCCTTCCCAACCGCCGGACCAGCCGTAGTTCCGGTGGGTCTGTTCCACGCCGCCTTCCGCCGTGACCGTGAGGAAGTAGAACGCCCGCAGCCGCGGGCTATACGACCGGATGCGGGATCCTTCCGAGTTCGCGAAATATTTGGAGATCCGGTTGCCGGTGAGCTGGAAGGTACGAGCCGGGATCTTGAGTCCGAGCGCGACGAGGTCCGCGTCGACCGACCGGATCTCCGCGATCTTCTCCTCGACCGAGACGTCTGCGAGTCTCTTCTGCTCCGGGACGGACCAGCTCATCGTGATCGCATCCTCGCGGGCGAAGACAATCCTCGATTTCCGTCGAGATGCTTTCGCGATCTTCACCGCGTCGTCGACGACTCCGCGCACGTCCGACTTCGTCAGGGAGTTCGTCGCCGCGAATCCGAGGGCGCCATCGACGAGGACCCGCACCCCGATCCCCCGATCGTCGCCGATGTAGAGGGCGTCTAGGACGCCGTTCTTCAGGATGAACGACTCCTGCTCCTGGCCCTCGTACCGCCCCTCGGCGTACGAGGCCCCCCTCTTGGTCGCATGATCCACCGCAAAATCCACGAGCTCCGAGCGATCGTCCTCCATCGAGCTCCCCCGAAACGCGCCCGACAAAGCGGTCGGACGAATGAAGATATCGGCGGCGCGCGTCGGCCGACCAAAGGCTTATGACGGCGCCGCGATTCGGACGGCGCCCATGCCGAAGGGAGACCGCCCGATCGTCCTGTATCCGGCGTACTTCGACCTGGGACGCTCACGGGACGGCGGCCGACGGGTCGCGAAGCGGTGGGCCGTGGAATCGCCGACGGTGCAGGAGATCGCGACGGCCGCCAAGGTGCTCGGCCTCGAGCCAAAGATCGAGGATGGAAAGGCGTTCCCTTCGACGCCGTGGCGGAAGGAGGGCCGCGTGCTCGTCCGGGCGGACTATTTCAAGACGTCGATCGTGCAGAAGGTCGCGCAGCGGATCAAGGAGGCCCGCTAGGGCAGACCGCGGATCAGCCGTGGTCCTGCCCGGTCCGGACGTCCTCCACGAGCCGCTTGCCCGACGAGACGAGGTCGACGGAATGGATCACGGCGCCGAGCTCCCGCAACGCCTCCTCGACGCTCGGGTAGTTGATCGCCGACCCTTCGATCGTCACCTTGACGCTCTCGGTCTCCTGGTCCACCTCGTCGAGCGTGAGGCTCACGCCGTCCACCCCCTTGAGGCCGCTTAGCCGGAGCGACATGTCCACGAGGGACGGCCTGTGGGGCTTCAGCACGTCCAGGACGATCCGCTTGATGTCGCTCAACCGAGGGCCGCTCCGAGGGACGGCGTCGATGGGGGCGTTCGACTATAAACGTTCCGTGGCTCACGCGGTCGTGACTTCCGCGCCGTCCACGCCGACGATCACCGTATGCTCCGTCTGCGCGACGATCCCGCCGTCGACGTCGAGGAGGGCGGGGTACGTCATCACGGCGCCGCTGCGTACGAGCCGGTTCAGGAGGGCCGGCGCGCGCGGGTCGAGGCGATGCGCCCAACGTTCGGCGAACGGGAGCGTCTTGAACTCCCCCGACAACATCTGCAAGAAATCGTCCGGCGCCGCGTGGCCGTGCGCCTTCGGCCGGAGCACGCGGTAGATGTTCCCGCTCTTGCGGCCATCGACGTGACCCGCGCCAGCCGAGGCGAACGGCTCAATCGCGACGACTTCCCCGGCCTCGAGCACGTCGTGGCCGTGCGGCACGTTCGGGACGCTCTTCCCCGCATGCAGGACGTACCGCTCGATCGTGTGCCCGGTCAGGTTTCGCACGGGTCGGTACCCGCCCGACTCGATCGCGCGCTGGATGCCTTCGCCGATGGCCTGCGTCGCGACGCCCCCGTGGACCGCTTCGATCGCGGTCTGCAACGCGAGTTCGGACGCCCGAATCAGCGTCGTCCAGTTCTGCGTCCCGACCTCGACCGTCACCGCGGTGTCCGCGATCCAGCCGTCGATGTGGGCGCCGAGATCCAGCTTGACGACGCTCCCACGCTGGAACCGGAGCGCGTCGTCGTGCGTCGGCGTGTAGTGGGCGGCGATGTCGTCGATCGAGAGGCAGGTCGGGAACGCCGGACGCGCGCCGCGCTTGCGGAAAAGACCTTCCACCTCCTCCGCGACGTCGAGGAGGAGCGCGCCCTCCTTCACGAGCCCGACGGCGTGCTCGCGCGCCTCGCGCGAGATCCGGCCGGCCCGGAGCAGGGACTCGCGCGCGGAGGCGTCCATGGGGCTACGCCCCCGTCGGAAGGACCCCTTGCCTAAGGACCTTTGGCCGGTCGCCGGAGAGGTCGACGACGGTCGACTCGCCGCCGAGAGGCGTCGGGCCTCCGTCCACGTAGATGTCAACGTGGTCGCCGAGCTGCTCGCGCGCCTCCGGGCACGTCACCGGGGACGGCCGACCGTGGACGTTCGCGCTCGTCGACGTGATGGGGCCGTACGCCTTCGCGAGGAGGCGCGGGATCGGGTGGGCCGGGACGCGGATCGCAATCCGGCCGTCCGGTCCGACGATCGGCGCGGGCGCCTCCGGTGTGGCCCGCAGGACGACCGTGAAGGGGCCCGGGAGGTTCTTCGCGCAGAACGCCTCGGCGGTGGCCGACTTGGCGCCGAACCGGAACACGTCGGCGGGGTCAGCGATCGCAATGGAGATCGGCTGGTCCCGCGGACGGCCTTTCGCCGCGAAGACGCGATCCACGGCCGCCCGCTGGAACGGGTCCGCTCCGAGACCGTACACGGTGTCCGTGGGATGCACGACGAGACCGCCGATCCGTAGGACCTCGCGGAGGCGGCCCAGCGCCGCGGCATCCAGGACGTACTTCGTGCCCAGCGACTGCGCGACGATCGTGACGGCCACGGTCGCGCAAGGGCGGTCCGCCTAAAGGCTTTCACGGCCTCAGAGATACAGCAGATAGGCGAGCGTGACCGAGGCGTCCCGCGACGGAGCGTAGGCCTCGAGGCGCATGCCCCGAGCCTGCAGGAGCTTCGGTACGATCGCCCGCGTGAACGGAGCCGAGTCCTCGGACCGAGATACCTCCTCGATCGGAAGGAAGGCGGCCTCGCTCACCTCCCCGCCATCCGCCCGCGGCTCTCCGGATTCGTAGGCCATCGAGAAGATCAAGAACGTGTCGTTCGCCGTCGCGGTGACGCGGTTCCGGACGCCGACGAGGGCGTCTGCGCGGCCCACGACCGCCGTCTCCTCGCGGACCTCCCGCTCGACGGCCTGAGCGACCGACTCGCGCGGCTCGACATATCCGGACGGGATCGTCCAAAGACCTTTCGCGGGGCCGTACGTCCGACGCACGAGGAGCAAGCCGCCTTCTCGGATCAGAAACGCGCCAACGCCGACCGTGATGGGGAGGGACGCGACGTCCAGGGCCATGGGGCCGGCGAAGGGATTCGGGGAGATGGCTTTTATGCCCGCCGCGGACTTCCGGCTTCCTCGGTGGCACGATGGGGAGGACCGTCACCTTCACGCCCGGTCGCTTCCTGCGCAAAATCTGGCAGCTGGGCAATTTCGATGTCTCGCCGGACGGCCGGAGCTTCGCGTACGCCGCGAACAAGCGAGAGCAGTGGTCCGTCTACCTGATGGACCTACGGACGAAGCGCGAGCGGATCCTCGTGAAGTCCGAGCAGTCCGTCGTGAATCCCGAGTTTTCGCCGGACGGCCGCTCGCTCGCGGTGCAATCCGATTTCGAGGGGGACGAGAACTACAACGTCTACGTCGTATCCGTGAAGGGGACGGGCGTCCGCAAGATCACGGACACCCGATTCGACAGTTCGTTCCCCCGGTGGTCGCCCGACGGCACGAAAATCGCGTTCGTCTCGAACCGAGACGGGGACCGCGACAATGTGTTCGCCGTCGACGCCGCGGGAGGAGACGCGAAGCAACTCACGGACGTGGACGACATCGTGACGGAGATCGCGTGGCGCCCCGATGGCCGGAGCCTGGCCTTTTCCGCCGGCGTCGGACTGCACGACTACGTCGGGATCGTCGACATCACCGGGCGGATGGAGAAGCTCGTCGCCTTCCCCGAGTCCGAGAGCTCGATCGGCGGCGACGTCGGTCGTCCGCGGCCGTGGTCGCCCGACGGCCGGGAGCTCGCGTTCGTCTCGAACGTCCACGACCACCTCGACATCGGCGTGCTAGACCTCGAGACCCGCGCGGTGCGGTGGCTCGTCGAGAACCGCTGGGACAAGACGATGCCCGTGTGGTCTCTCGACGGCCGGCGCATCGCGTTCCTCGAGAACCACGACGGGAACATCCGGCTGAAGTCCGTGAGCCGCGGAGGCCCCGAATCCGTCGCCGAGTCTCCGGCAAGCGGGTCGGCGTTCCGGCCGCTCTGGTCGCCGGACGGAGGGACCCTGTTCTACCTGCAATCGAACTTCCTGCGTCCGGAGCGGTTCGTCGCGCGGCGGGGACCGCGGACGACGCGCCTCATCGAGAGTGTGCGGACGGCCCTTCCGGCAAGGGAACTCGCGGACGGGAAGCTCGTGTGGTACCCGACGTTGGACGCCCGCAAGATCCCCGCGTGGCTGTTCGTGCCGCCGGCCCGCCGCTCGCGCCACGCGGCCCTCGTGTGGCCGCACGGCGGCCCGGAGTCCCAGACGGTCAACGAATGGTACATCCGGCCGCAGCTCCTCGTCGCCCAAGGCTTCACGGTCCTCGCCCCGAACTACCGCGGCGGGACGGGCTACGGCCGCGCCTGGCGTCGGCTCAGCGACCACGACCTCGGCGGAGCGGACATGCAAGACATCATCGCCGGAGGGCGGTGGCTCGTGGAAAACGGCTACTGCCGTCCGGACCGGCTCGGGATCATCGGTGGGAGCTACGGTGGATACGCGGTCGCCCATTGCCTCGAGCAGGCCCCGGAGCTGTGGAGCGTCGGCGTGAGCATCGTCGGCTACTTCAACTGGACGACCGCGACGACGAACGAGCGCGGGTACCTCCAGCGATACGACCGACAGAAGATGGGCCACCCGGACGAAGACGCGGACCTCTTCCGGAAGCTTTCGCCGATCTTCTACCTGGACCGGATCCGGGCGCCGGTGCTCTTCACGGGCGGCGCGCACGACCCCCGCTGTCCCGTGACGGAGGCGAGGGCCATGGTCGAGGCGATGAAACGGATGCGCAAGGTCGTCGACTATCTCGAGTTCCCCGACGAGGGACATGCGCCCCGCAAGGTCTCGAACCAGATCGTGCTGTACGAACGCGTGATCGACTGGTTGACGCGATATCTGCCGGACGCGTGACCCGGTCAGACGAGGGACCGGACCGCGTCGAGCAGGCGGTCGACGATGTCCGGTTCCGCCTGCGTGCCCATCGTGCCAATCCGGATCGTCCGGCCGCGGAGCGGTCCGAGCCCGCCCGAGATGGTGATGCCGTGCTCCGCCTGGAGGCGCTTCACGAGTGCACTGGCGTCGATTCCTTGCGGGGGCGTCATGCACGTCACGGTATTCGAGACGAGGTCCGGCGGGGCGAGCGGCGCGAATCCTAGATCCGCGAGGCCGTCCCGGAGTCGGGCGGAGGCCTTCGCGTGACGGGCGTAGCGGGCGTCGAGGCCTTCCTCCTTCACGAGCACGAGCGCGCGGTGGAACGCGTAGAACAGGTTCGAGGAGACCGTCGTTGGCGTGGGATGCCACTCGCCCCACTCGCGTGCGTACCGCTCCCAGGTGAAGAGGTTCAGGTACCAGCCCTCCGCGCCTTTCGGATCGGTCGCCTCCCAGAGCGACGGTGCGACGGTGACCGGCGTGATCCCCGCCGGTGCTGCGAGGCATTTCTGGGACGCGCCGAACGCCGCGTCGACGCCGATCGCGGCCGCCGGCAGGCGGATGCCCCCGAGCGACGAGACCGCGTCGACGACGACGAATGCGCCGACCGCGTGCGCGGCCTCGACGATCGGCTCAAGGCGGTTCGTGACGCCCGTGGAGGTCTCGTTGTGGACGAGGGCGACGGCCTTCGTCGGCGACTTCAGCGCACTCCGCAGCCCGTCGAGGTCCGGCCCGGAGCCCCAGGGCGAGGCGACGACGTCCGCCTTGACTCGGTGCGTCAGGAGGACCTCTCGGATCCGATCCCCGAAGAAGCCGTTGGACACGACCACCACGCGATCGCCCGGACGCAGGAACGTGTAGGCGAGCGACTCAAGGCCCGTGTGGCCGGGTCCGGCGAGCGGGAACACCCGGTGGTCGGGGGCGGACCAGAGGTACCTCATCAGGGAGAGGGTCTCGGTGAACGTCTGGACCCACGCGTCGCCGTAGTGAGGGAGCGCCGGCTTCGCGAATTCCTCGAGGACCCGGGGATGCAGAGGCACGGGACCCGGTATCAACAGGAGACCCGGATCCATTTGAATCGTTCAAGGATGGGTTCGACGCTACTTCAAGCTGTCCCGACACGCTGTGTCACGGGTCGCCGCCGGCTCAGTCGCGGATCCCTTCCTCCGACACGCTGAAGACCGCCTCGGCCTCGGGAAGGCTCGGGGAGTCGATCAGACGGGCAATCCGCTTGCCGCCCTTCGACTTGCGGAGATAGACGCGGAACGTCGCGCTGTGGCCGACGATGTGACCGCCAATCGGCCTCGTGGGGTCTCCGAAGAACGCGTCCGGCTTCGCATGGACCTGGTTCGTGACGTAGACGACGGCGTTGTGGATGTCTCCGAACCGCATCAACTCGTGGATGTGCTTGTTCAGGAGTTGTTGGCGCTCCGCCAAGACGCCACGACCGATGTACTCGGCGCGGAAGTGCGCCGTCAGCGAATCGATCACGATGAGACGAATCGGGAAGTCCTGTGTCAGCTCCTGGGCCTTCTCGACAAGGAGCATTTGGTGGTGGCTGTTGAACGCGCGAGCAACATGAATGCGCTTCAGGATTGCGTCCGCGTCGAGCTCGAGGGCGTCCGCCATATGGCGGATGCGTTCCGGCCGGAACGTCTGTTCCGTGTCGATCCAGACCGTGTCGCCGTTCAGCCCGCCGTCGTCCTCGGGCCGCGTGACGTTCACCGCGAGCTGGTGCCCGAGCTGGGAGTTGTGCATGAAGGTCGGGACTGATCCGCCGACGAATGCGTGACCATCCGGGACCACGAAGTCGTACACCCAGTCGTCATAGGGACGAATCTCAATCGACACGATTTCGTCCCAAGCCATCGCATGGATGTTGCTGATCTGGGGAAATGCTTCCTCGAGGAGGCGCAGCCGATCGGTGATTCGAGGCAGTAGCGCCTCCCGCAGGCGACGCCGTAGTGTCGTATCTTTTGGCAATCCGCGCCAGAGATAGTTTCGCAGGGCGGACGGCGAAAGCCCGAGATTGGCAGCGAGGCTTTCGTATGGGAAGGGTATGAGATCCACGAGCTCGTTGAACTCCTGACTTGTGAGCCCGTCCAAGGTCTCGGCCAGGCTCTGGGCCTTCCGTAGCCTCTCGCGTCCCGTCAAAAACTCGTGGACGATCCGGCGGAAGGTAACGTCATTGATTGTCTTCCCTTCATAGCGACTCCGCGTCAAAACGTGATAGAACGTCTCCGCCTCGTTCGCTGCTCTGCCAATTGCCTTCCGGCGCCGGCCACGATTTCCTCCGAGTGTTTTCCGATAGGTCAGCGCAAGAAATTGGGGAATCCGTGTGGGATACCCGTGCGATGAGTTGCGGGTCCGAAACGCGGGAATCTTTTTCGTCAACATCGGGATCTGCAGTCCATCCCGGCCGAAGCCGACAACAAAGACCACGAAGTAGGTGGCCCCGTCGACAACCTTCTCGCTCCGCGTCACGCGGACCCCGAGCCGCCCGAAGAGGTACGCCAAGTCGGTAGCCAAGCCGGAACTCTTCGTGGTCGCGCTAACGATCTTCTCCTCAATGGAGCCGTCGCCGTCGAGGTAACCGGCGAGAAAGCTTCGGACGACCTCCTCGCTTCCCGAGAGAACATCCATCGGGGCCCGTTTGGTCCCCGCCCGAGACCGCGCTAGGCTGCCGAGGAACGCCACGGTCGGTCGGCGGAAAAAGACAACCCTCACATGTGGTGCCGATCCATGCGGGCGGACCCGTGGCGAGTAGCCGAAACGTCTCCCGACGTACGCCTGAACCCAGTCAATGATTCGTTGGTCGGCGTTGCACAGAGAAACGGGGTTCGCGGTGCCCTCTGCGACGAACAGCCCAAGGAAATACGCATCGTCCTCCGAGAGACCACCTCCCTCAATCGTAATCGATTTCGGCCCCGCGACAGGGTCGCCAGCAGAGAGTTTTGCAGCCGGCACCCATTGGACCCCTTGATCGGTAACCGTGAGAAACCGATGGGCTCCCGTGACTTCGAAAAGGGCTCCACGTGATGTGCGAATGCGATACACCTCGTGAGCACGCTCTCGATAGATGGCGCTCGCTGCAGTAAGACCGAACCCCGTTGAGGGAAGACCTAGAACCTGTACGGGGGCGCCAGGAACCACAAATCCGTCGTCCAAGGGGGTCTCACCATACGATCGGGCGTACTTCTCGTAAACGTCCTCGATGGGTTCGATGTGAGGATGTCGGTCATTAAGATAGAGGACCATGCTATTCCTTGTCACGCACTTTCCGCTGCCAAACTCGCCATACATTTCGGTGATCGCCTGCGTCTCGAGGCCGCCGCCGAGCAGCTCGTCGAGGGCCTTCGAGCACGTCGTGAGCTTCGCGACGGACTTACGCCGCTCCAGGATCACGTCCCCGGTCTCGAAGCCGCCGATGTCGACGGCCTCCCGGGCCGCGATGATGATCTTCTGGGCAACGTTCGTACCGATTTCGGCGGCGTCCGCGACCATCGTGGGCGAGGCGACTGCCAGTCCCATCAGGTCCGTGAACCCGGCCTCGCGCAGCTTCTCCGCCGTCGCGGGGCCTACCCCGGGAAGTTCCTCGATCGACTTGACCGCACTGACCGCAATGGCCACCTTTTCACCCTTCTTCTCATCCTTGGCCATCCTTAAGGCGGTAACACAGGGGGGTGGGTGAAACTATCGTTTTTTGAGGCACCCGATGCGGTGCGAATTGGACTCGGCTCGCGGCCGGCGAAGAGCCACAATCGTGTTCCATAGCGGAGGCCAGCGTAGTCCGGAATTGCCTGGTACGTCGTGGATTCGGCCGGGAGACAAGCCAAAATCGATCCTCTGTGGGACAGAGTCGCTTTGCCTCGCAGAGAATCGAGTTCGACCTATCGCGGGACCTCTTTCCATCTCGGCATGAAACCTCAACGCAGCGAAATCGGTACGAAAGGCAATGCCGCGCTTGTGAACGTGCCTCGCTTCGCCATCACCCGATGGCGGGCGGCGATGGGGCTCATGGGCTCGGGGCTCGCGACGTCCGGGATCGGGCTCGCCTGGGACTTCTACGTTCACGAAGTCGCGAGGGACGCGGGAGAAGTGGAGTCGATCTTCGCGACACCCCACCTGGTCATCTTCGCGGGGATCGGGATCACGGCCCTCGGATTCCTGGTGTCCCTCGTCGGCGTGCGATTCCGCGGGAGCCCGTCGGTCGAGACGGCGTAGCGGCCGTGCGCGGTCGCCGTGAGCTCCCCAGGCCCCGGCCCTCTGAGCCGCAGAGAACCGATGTCGGCTTGTGTCCCGGGGCCCTTTCCCTCCTCATGAACGCCAAATCGCACGAGACCGAGACGCTCTCGCCCCGCGACGCCGTGTCGGAAATCCGGCGGATCGAGGGACTTCACGACGCCCTCGGAAAGCGCGCGAGCGGACTCACGTGGATGATTTGGGGCGTGATCGCGCCGGCGATCTTCGTCAGCTACAGCCTCCTCGGCATCGTCGCAAGTTTCCCATCGGAGGTTGGCGCGAACCACGCGCTGGCGCCGCTGTTCCCCCTCCTCTGGATGCCGTGGGCCGCCCTTGGATTGGCCGCCACCGCGACCCTGTGGCGCTCCGTGGGTCTCGTCCTACCGGTTCGCTCGACCCGGATGCGGGAAGGGATCGTCTCGGGCGTCATCATCGTCGCCCTCATCTTCGCGGGGTTCGTCGCGATCGCCCTCACCCGAGCGCCCATCGTGGAGCTCGCCTGGGTCCTCATGGCGCAGGGCTTGGGCCTGACCGTCGTCGGGCTCCTTGGGCTCAACTGCAACGACGTGACCGAGCGGCGGCTCTGGGTCCTTGGGGGCATCCTCCTCCTGGTGACGAGCCTGATCGGCAGCCTCGTCCTCGGCGGGGACATCTCGCAGGCCCGCCAGTCCTTCATGGTCATCTCCCCCCTCGCGAGCTCCCTCGTGCTGTTCGGAGGCGGAGTCTACCTCACCCGACGCGCCTGAGGTCGGCGATCGTGTGGCGTTGCCCAGCTTGGACCCGGTGATCCACCAGGCCACGCGCCTGCGCATCATGACCCTCCTGTTCCGGAACCGAACCGCTGCGTTCACGTGGGCACGAGACACGCTCGGGCTGACGGACGGCAACTTGGACACGCATGCGACACGGCTCGAGGAGGCGGGCTATATCCTCAGGGGACGCGTCCTTACGACCGCGGGCTTCCAAGTCCGCCTGCGCATCACCTCGGAAGGCGACGTAGCGTTTCGCGCCTACCTCGAAGCCTTGCGCGCCTACTTTCTCACGGAGCCGGTCGAGCCGCACGTCGAAGGCGGTGTCCCGCCCTCCGCACCGTCGTGAGCGTGCACGCGGGACACGGGACACATTTCTCTTCAGGTGACGACGAGCTCCGCATCGGCGTCCGACGTCGCGAGGAACGTGCCGTGGACAATCCGGGCGGTGGACGAGTCGACCGTGAAGTGAACGAGGACCGTTGCGCGCAGCACAGGCGGGGACCCGCCGTCGCTGGACAGACAGACCAGTTGCGCGACGATCGTGAGTGCCGTTTGCGGCCTCGGCGCGAGGTGGTTGACGAAGTCGCAGCTCACCCGTGACGTGTCTTGGGACATCCCCGAGCCGAGCTGGTCCACCCAGCCGTTCTCGAAATCCCATCGCGCGGCGGTCGCGAGGGTCACGCACCATGCGCGCCCCCGCACTGAAACCGGGCCTCGAACCCGCGAATCGTCGACAGGTCTACGCCGTCCAGGCGCAGAATAGGCGTCCGATCGGATTCGGGCGCGGGAGCCGAGCCTACAAAACTGGCCAAGACGGCTACGGCGAGGAAGACGGGCACTGCGAATCGCATGACGGTCAGAGGAGCCGAGCCCCTCTGATCCCTGATAGCCTAGAGCATCGATAAGCCTGTGGCGTGCGCGCGGGGACGCCGACTCATTCAGGGCTCAATCGGGGAGGACGGCTCGGGGCCCGCGGTGGCCTCCGCCGGCTCCCTCTCGGTGTGGCCGCGCCAGCCCGAGGCGACCCGCAAGTACAGGAATACGGGCTCCCCGAGGCGGGTGATCATCAGGCCCTTGTGCGTCAGCGTGTACCGGCTGGCCGTGGGACGCGCGGTCGCCGAGGAGCGCTGGACGAGCCCCGCCCTCTCGAGCTCCCGGAGCTTCGCGCTCAGGACGGGGCGCGTGATTCGACCCAACGCCTTCTTGATCTGCAGGAAGGAGGCGGACCGGTCGAAGTGGATGATCGCCAGGATCTCGAGGGACCACTTCCCAAAGATGGTGCGGACGATCCGGAGGTTCCGGCGGATCGTGTCGTCGATGTCCACGTCGGGTCGTGCGCCGGTCCACCGGTAGACGTCTTGGGAGAACCGCGCGCAGGTCTCGGCGAGCACGGTAAACCGGTCCATCAGGTCTCGGAAGAGCTCATCGTCGGACCGCTCCTCGGGAAGGCGGGAGGCCGGCGGCGCCTCATCGCCAATCGGCCCAGGGACGCGGGCTTTCCGCGCGGGGTGCGCGTCGGATTCGGTGTCTGCCGGGGCTGGCTCTGGCACGGCCTCGACCCACAAACTTCGGGTATTTGGGCGTAACGTTTACGCCCTGCGGCGTCCGATTCGGTACGCGTCCACGGGCCTTTTGCGGCCGCGCGCGCCTCCAGGGAATGGCTTCCCCGATTGCGGCGGAGACGTTTTCCCATGGCAACGCCATGGCCCGCCGGATGCCCGAACGCCTCTCGTTCGACCGAGTGGCAACTATCTACGACGAGACGCGCGGCCTGCCGCCTCGAATCCTGTCGCGAGTCCTCGGCGTCCTCGTCGACGAGCTCCGCGGCAAGCGCGTCCTGGAGGTCGGCGTGGGGACGGGGCGGTTCGCGGTCCCGCTGCAGAAGAGCGGCATCGACCTCGTCGGCATCGACATCTCCCATGCGATGGTCGATCTCGGCTTGGCGAAAGGCCTGCGGAACGTCATCTTCGCGGACGCGGCCCGGCTCCCCTTCCCCGCGCGGGCGTTCGACGTCGCGACGTCGAATCACGTACTCCACCTCATCGCCGATTGGAGGGACGTCTTGCGGGAGATCGCGCGCGTGACCGCGGAGACGTACTTCAGCGTCATCGGCCGCTCCAGCGGTCCCGACCTGAACCGGGAGTACCACGCCCTCGTGGAGGACGGCGGGTTCCACTGGCAGCCGCCCGGGCTCCACGAGAGAAAGCTGCCCGAGCGGCTCAAACCCGACCTCGTGATGCCGGTCGGGCCGTTCCCGGAGAGGCTCCCGGCGGACCGCGCGATCGCGGAGATCGAGCAACGCGCGTTCACGACGCAGTGGGAGGTCCCGGAGGAGCTGCACCGCGACGCCGTGCGGGCGCTGCGGAAGCGGTGGGGCGGGAAGGAGCTCACGTGGACCACGACGTACGAGATCGCGTCGTGGGACGTCTCCCGGCTCGCGGGCATCCCCGAGGCCGAGGACGGTCAGAGGCCCTGAGCCCCCGCGAAGACCACGAGCGCTTCCTTCTCGAGGAAGTGCAACGCCCCCGGGACCACGAGGCAGTGTGGGGGCGGTCCCGCGTCCCAGGCGACCAGCGAGGCGAGAGGGCCCGCGAGGGCGACGGCGTCGGGGGAGCCGATGCGACCGAGGACGCAGGCCAGGGTGTCCGGGCCGATCGCCTCAGTACGGAGATCGACCGCCATGCGCAGGAGGGACGCAATCGCATCGCGCGGCTCGAGGGACGTCCCGTCCTCGCGGACGTCGAGGAGGACGAGCGTGTGGAGACCGGCACGACGGTTCTCCAGGATCGCCTCGAGGGGGCTCGTCGGCGCGAACCCGGGCGACGGCCACGGCACCGTCGTCGTCCGGCCGAACTTGTACGCCTGGAGCCCAAGGGCGCCTGCGGCCGCCGTCAGGATCGAGACGCCATGAACGACCCGCGTACGGATGCCCGCCTTCGCGGCCCGCAGCCGGAGGTCGACGTGGGTCGTCGCGGCCATCGGATCGCCGACGACCAGGAACGCGACGCGACGGGTTGTCGCGGCCTCCAGGATGCCTTTGCCATCTTCGACCTCGGCACGCGAGACCTTTCGAATCGGCTTGTCGACGAGCCGCCCGACCGCTTCGGGCGACGCCCCCGCGAGCCCGGAGGTGTACAACTCGGCGAAGACGACGTCCGCGGCCCGCGCCTCCTCCAATCCGCGAAGGGTGATGCCTTTCTCGTCGTGCAGCCCGAGTCCGATGAAGAGGAGTTCCCCCATCGGGGCGGTGAGCAGGCTGGGGTGTCTATACCTTTTCGACGGTCGGGTCGACGTCGACGCGGGCCGCGGTGAAGACGGGCTCGCCCTCACGACGCTTCCCGGAAACGCGCGAAAATCCTTAACGGAACTTCGGGCATCGCCGCGTCGTGCGAGCGTGGAGCGTCGCGGTGCCACGGGGCCGGGCCGAGGAGATCCGTCGCATGCTCACGGAGCGAGGAGTCCTGATGCAGCATCTCCGCATCGTCCAAGCGGGGGATCGCATCCTGCTCCCGACAACGGAGCGGCTGGAGATCGGCCTCCCGACGGAGGAACGGGAATTCGAATCCGGCTTCGTGGCCATCCGGAGCTACAAGGACCTCGTCGAGGTGCCGGATCGCCTTCGCGCATCGCTGCCCAGCTCGTTCGACGTGATCGGCGACATCGCCGTGATGAGGATCCCGGAAGAACTCCGTCCGGACCAGGAGGCGATCGGTGGTGCAATCCTCCGATGGAATCCGCGGATCCGGGTCGTCATGGACGATCGGGGGGTCAAAGGCGACCATCGGGTTCGGGACATCGGCGTGATCGCGGGCGAGCGGCGGACCACGACGGTCCACGTGGAGCACGGCCTGCGATACCGGGTCGATCTCGCGGCGGCGTACTTCAGCCCGCGGCTCGCTTCCGAGCGGAAACGGATCGCGGACTCCGTGCAGGAGGGCGAGATCGTCGCAGACCCGTTCGCCGGCGTGGGGCCGTACGCGATCCTGATCGCGAGACGCCGTCGGCCGCGGGCGGTCCACGCGTCGGACGCGAATCCGCTTGCGGTGGCGCTGTTGCGGGCGAACATCGCGGCGAACCGGGCGGATCGAATCGAGGCCCGCGAGGGTGACGCCCGGACGATCCTACGGGAGATCGCGCCCGTCGACCGGATCGTCCTGGATCTCCCTCACTCGGCCCTGGAATTCTTGCCGGACGCGTTGGCCGCCATCGGGGCCCGCGGGACGATCCACCTGTATCGAATCCTGCCGGAGGCCGAGGAAGTCCAGACGATCCAGCACATCCGAACCGCCGCCCGCGCCGCAGGCTTGCGGGTGACGGACCTGAGGCGGCGTCACGTCCGCGCGTATTCGCCGACGCAGAATCAGACGGCCTTTGACGTCACGGTCGCCCGAGGGTCACGCCTTTCTGGTCCTGGTAGGTCCCCGACCGCTGGTCGTACGTCTCGGAGGCGGGCGAATCGAGCGTCAGGAAGGCGATCTGAGCAAACCGGTCGCCGATCGGGATCTCGATCGGGTCGCCCGAGGCGTTGAACGCGCCGAACGTCAGCGTGCCGGAAAACCCGGCGTCGATCATGCCGAACGAGGCGATCACCCCGCGCCGCGCCCACGTGGTCCGGAGCCAGATCTGACCGGCGACATGTCGGCCGAGCCGCACCCGCTCCCGCGTGCTCACGACGAATCGCGTGGTCGGCGGGATTTGGGCGACGCCCCCCGTCGCCTTCTGGCGCGTCGAGGGCACGAGGACTTCTTCGATCGACACGTCGTACCCGTTGGGCGTCAGGCTCGACTCTTCGAACGGCTCGATCTGAATTTCCCCCTTTGCGAGGTACTGACGTACGTCGGCATCCGACAGGACACTCATGCCGACGCAATCCGGGAGCGACGGGATAAGGCTTCGTTTGGGACGGCGCTCGAAGGGAGAAGGCCATTTGCGATGGGTTCAAGTCGAGGCGCGCCCGAAACGAGTTCGGTGCGCGAATGAGCGACCCCGATCAGGGCCGCGAGACCGACCGGAGGGTGTGCCGTCACCCCGACGCCGAGGAACTCGGCTTCGACCGGGACGCCGAATTCCGCCGCTGCGTCTCTTGCGGCGAAGTCCTCGTCCGCCACCGAGGCCGGGCGTGGGCGATCCGTCCGGCGGCGCACTGATCGCTTCGATGCCCTCCTGATAACCCCGTTCCGAAGGTTTAAGCGACTTGCACAAGTTAGGCCGCGAGAGGCCGGCCGATGGACTTCCGATTGACGGACGAGCAGCGGCTCGTCCAGGAGACCGCTCGCGATTTCGTGGACCGCGAGCTGATCCCCCACGTCCGCGAATGGGAGGCGAAGGGCGAGGTACCTCGATCCTTCTACGGGAAGATGGCAGGCCTCGGGTTCCTCGGCGCCCCGGTCCCGGAGAAGTACGGCGGCGCGGGCATGGACTACGTGTCGTTCATGCTCCTCGTGGAGGAGCTGAGCCGCGGGTCGTCGTCGGTCCGCACGACGGTCTCCGTGCAGACGTCCCTCTCCGAGACGTCCCTCATGTGGTTCGCGAGCGAGGAACAGAAACGGCGGTGGCTCGTGCCGCTCGCGAAGGGCGAGAAGTTCGGTGCGTGGGCGTTGACCGAGCCGGAGGCGGGAAGCGATGCGGGGAACTTGCAGACGACGGCGCGCCTCGATGGGGACGAATGGGTCCTGAACGGTCAGAAACGGTTCATCTCGAACGGGAGCATCGCGGACTTCGTCCAGGTGTACGCGCGAGAGCCGGGGACGAAACGGCACGAGGGGATCTCGCTCTTCCTGGTGCCGAGGGACGCGCCCGGGTTCAAGGTCACGAACGTCGAGACGACGTCGAAGCTCGGCCTCCGGGCGAGCCCGACCGCCGACTTGGCCTTCGAGGATTGCCGCATCCCAAAGGAGAACCTCATCGGCAAGAAGGGCGACGGCTGGACGCAGGCGATGAGGACGCTGAACAGCGGCCGGATCGGCATCGCCGCCGGGGCGGTCGGCGTCGCACGGGCGGCGCTCGAGGCCGCGTCGAGGTACGTGAAGGAGCGCAAGGCGTTCGGCCGGCCGATCGGGGACTTCCAGCTCATCCGCGAGATGATCGCGCAGTCCGCCGTCGAGATCGACGCGGCCCGGCTCCTCACGCTCCGCGCGGCGCACCTCCGAGACCAAGGCCTCGACAACACCCTCGAGGTGTCGATGGCGAAGCTGTTCGGCGCCCAGATGGCCCAGCGGGTGACGGACTGGGCGATCCAAGTCCACGGCGGGTACGGATTCAGCGGGGAGTTCGACGTCGAACGGTACTATCGCGACGCCCGAATCCTGGGCCTCTACGAGGGCACGAACGAGATCCAGAAACTGATCATCGCGGAGCGAATCCTCGGACCGTCGGGGAAGGCGTGAGGGGCACCCGCTCGATGCCGTCGAACGACCCGGACTGCATCTTCTGCAAGATCGTCCGAAGGGAGGCGCCCGCGAGCCTCATCCACGAGGACCGGACCACCATGGCGTTCATGGACATCCGTCCGATGAATCCGGGGCACGTGCTCGTCGTCCCGAAAGCCCACGGCGCGTACTTGGAGGACCTGCCGGAAGGGAGCGTCGGTCCGATCCTGGAAGTCGGACGGAAGGTCGCCGCGGCCCTCCGACGGAGCGGGGTTCGGTGCGAGGCTGTGAGCCTTTACCTGGCCAACGGCGAAGAGGCGGGTCAAGAGGTCTTCCACGTGCACCTCCACGTGATCCCGCGGTTCCGCGGGGATGGGTTCGGGTTGCGCGTCAGCCCCGGCTACGGGCGGATCGTCGAACGGGCGCACCTTGACGATCTCGCGGGCAAGATTCGCGGCGCGATGGGCGATCAGTGAGCGAATCGGACTCGGATCGCTTCCAGGTCCGACGGCGGGAGGCGCTCGCGGGCTGTCGGGTAGAGGCTCGTCCGTTCCTTCCGGAAGTGGTCCCACAGGAACTGCACCAGGAAGATCCCATGGCGGTTGATCTCCTGGATGGCGGACCAGGAAGGGTCGCGGCTCAGCGCCTGGCGGGCGGCCTTGAATTTCTCGACGCCCCGGTGGATCTCGGCGTGCTCGTAGGCCACGACGTTCACGAGGGTCCCATACCGACCAATCGCCGCCTCGAGCTTGGGGAGGATCGCCTCGTCCTCCGCCGCCAGGAAGGGCAGCAGCTCCTCGTCGAAAAACCGGATCGCTTCGTCGAGGAGCATCCCGTTCTCTTCGCTCGCTTCCCGCGTCGCCATCATCTCATCGAGGGTCGCCTCGAGCTCCGTCAGCTTGTCGACGAAGTCCGCGTGGCCCGCGAGGACCGAGGAGAACGGATCGTCGTCCGGGACGTCCCCCATCGACGGGGGCTAGCCAATTTCCAGCGTAAAAGGATGCGCTCTACGGCGCGAACCGCGCGGGCGTCCTCGGGAACGGGACGGCGTCGCGGATGTGTTCGAGCTTGCAGATCCACTGGAGGAGTCTCTCCATCCCCATCCCGAACCCTGCGTGCTGGACGCTCCCGTATCGGCGGGAATCGAGGTACCACTCGTACGCCTTCGGATCCTCGCCCTGCTCGACGAGCGCTTTCTTGATCGTCTCGAGGTCCGTCTCCCGCTCGCTCCCGCCGACCAGCTCGCCGACGCCGTCGCCGCCGATCACGTCGAAGGCGAGGACGAGATCCGGGTGCGTGGGGTCCCGCGCCTTGTAAAACGCCTGCGTGATCCGCGGGTAGTGCGTCACCACGATCGGCTTCGACGTGCCTTCCGTGAGCGCGCGCTCCTCGAGCGTCCGGAGGTCCTTGCCCCACTGGTGGTCCAGGCCCTTCGCCTTGAGGCGCTTGAGCGCCTCGTCGTACGTCAGCCGCTCGAACGGCGGCTTGACGGCCTTCAGGAACTCCGGCGTCCGGCCGAGCGCCGCCACGTCGTCCGGTCGTTCCTCGGCGACCCTCTGGCACGCGTGCGAGATCACGCCCTCGGCGTGCTTGATCACTTCGTCCATGCCGGCCCACGCCTGCTCCATCTCCGCGTGCCAATACTCCGTGAGGTGGCGGGTCGTCCGGGACTTCTCTGCACGGAACGACGGACCGATGTAGTAGATCCTCTCCATCGCGAGGACGAGCGCCTCGGCGTACAGCTGCCACGACTGCGTGAGGTGGGCTTTGCGGCCGAAGTACTCCAACTCGAAGAGGGTCGTGCCGCCCTCGCTCCCCGCGGACGTGATCATGGGCGGGTGGACTTCCCAGAATCCCTGTTCGCGGAAGTAATCGTGGACCGCCTCGAACGCCGTATGACGGACGCGGAAGATCGCCGTCATCCGCTGGGAGCGGACCCAGAGGTGCCGGATGTCGAGGAGGAACTCCTCGCTTGGGTCCTCCTGGATCGGGAACTTCTCCGCGAAGTGCACGACCCGAAAATCCGTCGCCCGGACTTCGTAGCCGCCCGGGGCGCGCTTGTCTTTCGTGACCGTCCCCTTCACCACGACCGCGGACTCGATGAGCGCCTTCTCGGCGGCTGCGAATGCGTCCGGCGGCACGACGTCTTTGGCGATCGTCGTCTGAATAATCCCGGTCGAGTCCCGGAGGACCACGAAGGCTTTGCCTCCGACGGTCCGCGTGCGGTAGATCCAGCCGCGCAGCTCGACCGTCTCGCCGACGTGGCGCCCTTTCAGGATGTCTCCGACGGAGACCATGAACCCGCGTCCAATCCGCCATGGGCTAGATTACCCTTTCGCGGACGGCGATTTGTCTCATCGTTCGGTTTGGCCCGTGGGACCAAAGGGCGAACAAAATTCCAACAGGAGGATGCTGAGCGACTTGTGTTCGCGGGACTTGAGGAAGCCTCTTAGTTTGAAAGGGGCTCACGGGCTCCGGTGCTCCGCCTCCAAGTCAACAACTCGACCGACCGATGGCGCTCGTTCCGTTGGACGGTCTACCTGCTCCTTGCCGGGGTTGCTCCTGTCGGAGTGTCGGGGGCCCTTTACGTAGGGCCGGGCTTCGGTACCGCCCTCGTCGGAATCCTTGCCTTTTGTTACGGGATGAGCATCTTCGGTGTGGAGTTCACAATCCGGATGGGGAAACAGACACAGATCTTCGAGTTCGACGCAGCCGGGATCCAATCCAGAGGCGGAGGACTCGTGCCCCGAGTACTCCTTTGGCGGGATTTGTCACGAGTTCGACTCCGGACCGGCGGACCTCCAGGTGCTCCGACGTCTCTTGTCTTCGTCTTTCGCGCAGGCCTCTTGTTACGAATTCTGGTCGTTGACCTAATCAACCACCGGGACATCGCCGAACGGGTCGCGGGCTTTGTGGCCCGTTACGCATCCAACGTCCGACGTGTAGGCCGCCTGGAGGCGGTCAGATGGGACCCATCCCTCGCGACGGACGGGGACATTTCCACAACCTCTCCGGAATTCGAACCGTTGTTCTACAGCGCGATGGCCGTAGCAGGCCCCTCTGTAAACGTATTGTTGACCGGCCAGCTTCTCTTAATCGGAGTCCTCCGCGCTCCAGTGATTGGCGTCGGGACGGTCGCCGCATATGTTGTCCTAGGACTGACACAAATCACATACTGCTGGAGGGAGGTACGTCGAATCTCAGCACGTCGAGGATCTTTGCCCCCGGACTGGCGCGTCCGAGGGTACTTTGCGGCGGGAGTCGGATTCGTAATCTGGGAAGGACTGTTCGGCCTTCGCGTCTTGCTGTAATCAATTTCGCGGTCGAAAAGCACAACTACCCCTAGTGCGGTCCGACGGCGCCTTGTTGCGCACCGCCGGTCCCGACGATCTCGAGGCGCTCTATCGATTCGAGGTCCTTTGCTTCCAAGAGCACCGGTTCCGCCGCGACCATGTGGACTGGATCCTGCGGAACCGGCAGGCCCTCACCCTCGTCGAGGACGGCCCCGAAGGCGTCGAGGCCGCGGTGATGCTCCTGTTCGAGGGCGTCGTATGCCGAATCCTCTCCATCGCGGTCGCCCCGGATGCCCGCCGTCGCGGGACCGGAACGACGATGATGCACGCCGCCGAGGCGATCTGCGGCGAGCGACGCGTGTCGACAGTCCGTCTCGAAGTCAGCACGGAAAACCTGGGAGCCATCGAGTTCTATCGGCGGCTCGGATACCGGACGGACGGCGTGCTGTACGGCTATTACTCCTGGGGCGAGGACGCCTACAGCATGCGGAAGACAATCATGCCCGCGGAGCCGGTCGCGGTCCGCCGACGCGCAGGATTCATCTTCCGTAATAAATAGAAATACGTGAATATTAGCGACCCGCTTCCGTGCGTGACGCCTGCAAACCCTTAAGTCCCGACGTACAATGCGCGGTCCTCACGGACCCCCATGCTCCCGATTCCCACGAAATTTTTCGTCACGTCGGGCAAGGCTGTCTCCAAGGTGTCCGACCTGAACGCGTTCGATGAGGCGCTGCAGAACGCCGGCCTGTCGGAACAGAACATCGTGTCCGTGTCGTCCGTGCTCCCGATCGGCATCAAACCCGTCCGGAAGAGGGACCTGCCGATGGGCGCGATCACGTTTTGCGTCCTCGCGCAGCAACGGGGAGGGGAGGGGGAGACGATCTCCGCCGGGATCGCCTACGGTTTCCGGGACGACGGATTCGGCGGGTACGTCGCGGAGGGGCACATGCACGGCACGAAGACCTCCCTCCGAGAGGTCATGGAATGGAAGATGGGGAGCATGGCGAAGCTGCGAGGGATCAAGTTCCGGGCCATCGACTACCGGATCGAAGAGCTGAGCATCCCGATGGACCACTACGGGGTGTGTCTCGCGGGCCTCGTGTTCCTCCCGTGACATGTACGGCGTCATCGTGTGCCCACGTTGCAGACGCGCGAAGGGCGTGGACCTCCGCCAGAAGACGACGAGCTGCGCGTGCGGTTTCGAGATTCGCGTGATGCCGGCGAGGGTCCGCGCGCGGGCGGACTCCCCGAGAGAACTCGCGCCCCTTGTCGCACGCGTCAGCGCGGAGATCGCCGGCGGAGCCCGGGAATTCGAGCGGGCGCTCGCCCCAGGCAAACGGGCACGGAGCCGCGACGTGCACGCCCGGGTCGTCGCCGCGGTCCCGCGGCAAGGCGACCGGTCCGTCCGGGTCCGCACCGCCGCCGTCGAGCTCTCGCGAGAACTCGAGCTGTTCACGCTCGACGACTGGAACAAGGTCCTCTCAGGGCTCGGCATCCCGGACCCCCAGGCCGCCCTCGACGCTTTGATCCAGGCGAACGTCGTCTTCGAACCGAAACGGGGCTTCTACCGGACCGTCGGGCTCACGGCCTGACGGGTCGCGCGCGTTTCTGCCGCCGCAGCTCGCGCCGGAGATCCTCCGGCAGGGTCCCGGGCAGGACGAGCCGATAGACGTAGTCGTAGACGATCGCCGCGAAGGCGATCGAAGAGAGGAGGCCGAGGAGGGCAGGGATCAGGATGTCGGTGCCGGCGGCCTGGCCGGAGAGGAGGAGGAACGGCAGCATCAACGCGATGTGCGCGTACCGGACCGCGAGCGCCTTCCGCAAGCCGCCCCAGAGATCGCCCCGCGAGGCGCCGAACCCGATGAGGGCGCCCGAGTCCGCGTGGACGAAGCTCAGGCTGACGGAGAAAAGGAGGATGAGCGGGAACGCGAGAGCGGAATACAGCGCGTCCCCGACGACCCAGGCAATCGTGGCGACGACGGAGGTCGATGCGATGCCCACCCCGATCGGCACGCCGTAGAACGTCGTGTCGAACCGCTCGCGGTATCCGCGCCGGTTCAGGTACACGACCTTGAACAGCTCCTCCAAGAACAGGATGCTCGCGAGGAGGGCGATCGAGCCGGCCAGATTGGTGACGTAGCCCGAGCCGATCGCGAGGTTGAGCGCGCTCGCGACGGTCCCGAACACCATGCCGACCGCGAAGCCTCCGAATACCCGGCGATCGTCGAAGAGGGTGCGGTCCACGAACGGTCGGTCGAATCGGCGGAGGGAGAACCACACGAGGAAGAGCGCGGGCGCGATGCCGATCGCGAGCGCGACGAGAAAGTCGACGCGCGAGACCATGGAATGCGAATGGAAAGCCCGCCGCGGCTACTTAAGCGCGCGGACCTGCCACTTATCGGGCGTGACAACAAGACGCGATGGTTTATGCGCTTCCCGGCGGCTCGAATCGCCGCACCGATATGCCCGGGAAACAGCCCCGGGTCCTGTGTCCCGTCTGCCAGGAGCCCATCCCTCCGGACGAGACGGAGTGCGAGAACTGCGGGGCCTTCGTCATCGACGAAGCGGTCGTCCGGCTCAGCCGAGCCCTAGGGCTCGACCGCGAAAAGGCGCTCAAGCTGTTCGAACAGGGGTTCCGTCATCCGGATCAACTGAGGGACCGCGACCCGGATGCCGTCCTGGAGAACGGGGAGGTCGGATTGTTGTTCATCTGCACGAACTGCGGAGGCTTCGTGGCGGGCGGCGACCTGAAGTGTCCCCGATGCTCCGCCGAATTCGAGCCGGATACGGAGGAGGTCGGCGCGGCCGAGGAAGACATCCTCGACATCGTCCTCTGTCCGATCTGTGGCGCCGACAACGACGTTGCCACGCCGGAATGCGAGATTTGCGGAGAGCCTCTAATGGAGGGCATCTTGCCGAAGCCCACGCCGGAACCCGCGAAGGCGCCCGAGGCGCTCACGACGGAGGAGGTGCTCGCTCGGGTCGATGACTTCCTCGAACACTTCGAACCTCCCCCGCCGGAAGTGGCGCCGCCCACGCCGACCCCGAAACCTCCGACGGAACGGCCCTCGCCACCCGCGGAGCCCGACGTCGCGCCAGTACCACGTCCGCCCGCCGCCCCGGCCCCTGCGCCGAGCCTTCCCGAGCCGGTCGCCGTGAAGGTCCCGAGACCCCTACCAAGGCCCGCAATCCAACCGACGCCCGCAATCAAGCCCACGCCGCCAGAGCCCGATCTCCCCGCGCCCCCGCCGAATCGCCGCTCGGCGGGCATGTCCGAGCCGCCGACGCCTCCCGTCCTGCCGACCAAACAGGTCCGGGTCCCCGCGCCGAGCCCGCGTGTCCGCCGGGCGGCACGGCCGCGTCGGATCGAACTCCGCCTATCACCGGAAGCCGCGAGTGGCATCGTCCTCGCAGGCGCCGCGAGCCTGGCCCTATCCGGGATCCTGCGGCAGCCGTTCGTCGCGGCGGGGGTCGTGGCGGTTTTCCTCGCCGTGTGCGGGGTGCTCGTCCTGCAACTTCTCCGAGACGGCATCTCCGGTCTCCCCCGGCCCGACGGACTCCTGCTGATCGCGGGCATCGCCCTCCAGGTGGGCGGGGTCTCCCTCGGGGCGGACCCCCGGGCGACGACGACGGCGGTGGGACTCGCGCTCGGTTCCGTGGTCCCCCTCGCCTGGTCGACCCGACGTCTGGCGGTCGGCCGCTGGAGGGACCTCCTTGCGGTCGCGGGTGCGATCCCCCTCGCGGGCCTGGCCCTCGTCGCCGCGGTCAGTCCGGCCACCGTGGGGACGTTCGCGTGGTTCGTCGGAATCATCGGGGCCGTCCCGTGGCCCGCGGCGCTCGCGACCGCCGAGATCCGGAGGCGCCAGGCGATGTCGATCCTGCGTCGGGAACTGATCCTCGCGGAGCGCGATATGGCGCGCCAGAACTACGAACGGTCCCTGCAGGAGTACGATCGGGCGATCGCCGCGACCCGAGCGGGCGTCCCCGGCGCCGAGATCCCCTGGTACGGGAAAGGCGCGACGCTCATCCTCCTCGGTCGGTATGAGGAAGCGCTGCGGGCGATCGACAAGGCGCTCGACATCAACCCGCGCAACGAGGTGGCGTGGGTCAACAAAGGCAACGCCCTCACGAAGATGGGGCACCTCGTCGACGCCTTGCGATGCTTCAACGCCGCGATCAAGGTCCATCCGGGGTACGAGGTCGCCTGGAACAACAAGGGAAACGCGCTCGCGCGCCTCGGGAAATACGAGGAGGCGCTGCAGGCGTACGAGCGGGCGCTCGCCATCGATCCAGGGTATCGCGGGGCGTGGGTCAACAAGGGTTTCGTCCTGACGAAACTCGGACGCTTCGACGAGGCCACCTCGTGCGCCGACCGCGCCTTGCACCTCGCGCCCGGCGTGAGGGCGGAACCGGCGTAGCGGCCTCCCCGCGTGCAATCAATTGACGTTTGCAGTACTTTTGACCGGTTCGTTCATATGGGACCGGTTCGCACCTTCTTCCAAGAAGTCCGGAGGCGCCACATGCATCGGGTCGTCGATAAGATCTCCCTGGACCGCCTGATGGACCGCGAGCTGAACGTGAGCTTCCTCTGCCCGTACTGCAAGTCGACTCGCATCACCCTCACGGCGACGCAGACGACCGACAACTGGAACGGCATCGATTGCCCGAAGTGCGAGGCCCACATCCTTCTCGACAGCGTGAGCCTCGTGGTCATCAAGGAAACGATGGCGCCCGACGACGTCTAGGCCGAGGACCCCGATTCGTCCGCCGCGATCGGCTGCTTGAGGTCGAACTCGTTCCCGTCCGGATCGACGAATCGACCGAGCCACTCGCCCCATTCCATCTTTTGCGGTGCGTCGAGGAACTCTGCCCCCTTCGCCTGCATCCGCTCGTAGTCCGAGAGGATGTCGTCCGTGAGGAACGTGATGCCGGTCGGCCCAGGCTCCGTCGGCTTCATCTCGCAAACGTGGACCCGAGTCCGCGGACGGAACGGACCCATCTCGATCCAATGGCCCGCGTGCTCCGGTGTGCCTTGCACCGAGGCGTCCGGATCCGGCGTGCTCGGTCCGATGTAAGCGACGTCGAGCCCGAGGACGTCGCGATACCAGCGGATCGCCTTGCGCCGATCGGAGACGACGACCGCGACCGTGTCGATGCCGAGGATGGCCATGCAATTCTCCACGGGAGGAATGCGGGGCCCGACAAGAACCTGCTGCGCCCCGCCGTCAGCGGTCCGCCAACCCGTGGCCGTACATCTTCGCGTACCACTCCATGACCTCGTGATCGGAGATCCGCGGGACCTCCTCCTCGACGGCGAGTTCGTTCTCGGCCTCCCACGCGTCGACGGTCCGCCGCGCGGAGGCGTCGCCCTGGAACTCCGTCACCACGAGTTCCCACTTCCGCCGTCGGGCCTTGAACGCCGCGACGATCTCCGGTCCGTCGAAGACGACGTAGCACGAGCCCATGTGGAATTTTTGGGAGACCGCGTCACGGACGTAGAGGAAGAGGTTGTCTTGCGGGGTGAGGACGAACTTGCGCCGGAACTCGAGGCGGCCGATCCGGTCGAGGTCTTCCTTCACGATCCACATCACCGTTCGCTCGCCGCGCGCGAGGAACCCTTTCGTGAGCCACCCCTCCCGCTCGAACTCCCGGAGCCGCTGGCGGATCTCCCCCATGTTGTACTCGAAACGCGCATACGCGGCCAGGGATTCCGCCGACGTGACCCCGAGGCTCTTCAGGATCCGACGAAGGACCTCGCGGCGCGCGTCGTCCCGGCCGATCTTGGAGTCCGGGACCGGACGGTATCGGTTCGTCGCATCACGGGTCACGTGCAGGCCTTCGTACAGCTTGCGCAGCGCCTCCGCGGTCGCGGGGCGGCTGAGGTCCGAGAGGGCGAGGAGCCGCGGGCGCGAGATCGGGCCCTCCTCCTCGATCAGCTTGAGGACGACCTTCATCTCCTTCGTGAGCCGCGTGCCTTTCGCCGCCTTGAAGAGGCCGAGGTCCTCTTCCAAGCAGAACGTCCAGTACTCCGGGATGACGAGCCCTTTCGCGAGCAACCCGTTGCGGTGGAGCCGCTCGAGGGGGCGGAACTCCTGGACGCGTAGGCGGGCCGCGAAATCCGATCGCAGGCCGCCGAGCGCCTTCGCCGCGGCGATCGGGTCGGGGAACCGGGCCTCCGGGGCGATCCCCTGTCGATGGAGGACGCACGCGAGGAGGTCGCGCTTGTCGAAGTCCCGCGGCACGATCGGGCCGTGGGCGAGGAAGTCGGAGAAACGGACGAAGCCCGCGCGCGTCCACGCGGACAGGTCCTCGACCTCGGGGACGTCCTTCGCCTGGAATCGCGTGACGCGCAACACGTCGACGCCGCGCATCGCGTAGAACGCCATCATGCGCGTCAGGGCGCCGATCGCTTCCTCCAACAGTTCGGGCGATCCGAGGTCCAGCTCCCGGACCTCGATGCACCCGCTCATCTCCCACACCTCGGCCATGCCGACGAGGTCGCCGTCCTTGACGAGCGGGAAGAACCAGCCTTCGCCGTAGCGGCTCGCGACCTGGGCCCAGAGCGGCTGCGTCCACGGATCGAGGAGGGAGAGGACGCGCATCGGATCCGACGCGGGCTTGCCGGCAGTCTTCCGGAGCGCCGGCAGGTCCTCCGCGAGGACGTACATCTCCGACTCCGCCTTGCCCGTCACCAGGATGCGCGTGACGACGCCGTCTTCCTCGAGGCGGTCCAGGAGCCGCTCGAGATCGTCCCACTCGAACCGCGCCCACTCCCGGATCCCGGAGAACGGCACCGGGCCATACGCCGCCAAGAAGCGCCTCACGAGCGTCTCGAAGGCGTCCGCGGCTTTCGCGTGCGGCGGGTCGAAGGCGACGTAGAGGTTGCGAGCCGTCCATCCGTCGCCCTGGAACTTCCGGATCACGTAGACGTCGTAGTCGAGCTTCTCCAGGGCTTCCTTGACCTGTTCCCGCTCCGCGCGGAGCTTCGACGTGATGGCCCAGAGGTCGATCCCTTCCGCTCCGCGGATCACGTCGAGGACCTTCGTCTCGAACTCCGTCAGGGGGCTCCGTGGGAAGGCGGACAGGAACAGGGGGACGTCCTTCGAGCGCACGTAACGCACGCGTCCGTTCAGGAAACGGCCTTCGAGGATGTCGCCGGATTCTCGCCGCCGGAGCCACTCCTTGTAATCGAACCGGGCGGTGTGATTGTAGATGTCGAGGACCATGCCGCCTTCGAGGAACCGGTCGAAGAAATCGTCGAGCGTCTCAATCGAACGGAATTGCTTGTCGAGGAGGAACGCCTTGAGCTGGGTTTCCTCGAAGACCTCGCGCGTCTCCCCTTTCCGCTGGAGACGTTGCAGGTCCCGCGTGAGCATGAATTGAAACTCCTTGTCGACGAGGAAGTGGCCCGACGACACCGTGCCCTCGGACTCGAGGTCCCGCAGGACCTCCTCGACGAGCTCGGGCTCCAGGCCCAGGACCACGGCGAGCTCCTGCGCGGACGCCGGTCCGTCCACCTCGAGCCGCTTCGTGAGGATCTTGTCGAGCGCCTCCTCGAAGTTCCCCCGCGTCGGCTCGCGCGCGAAGTACACGGTCTCCTCGACGCCCTTTCGGCCGATCACGTAGGCCCGCTCGAGCTTCCGGAGCGCCTCGTTCAGCGGGTCCTTCGCGATCTTGGTCGTGCGGAGGAGCTCCTTGTGGGACCGCGGCTTCTCGCGGATCAGGGCGAGGAGCCTCTCCTCCGGCGGCTTGAGCCGGGACCGCTGCGCGTACACGGCGACGTACGTCGGGACGTGGTCCTTCGGCGTCCAATGGATGCCCTGCGGCGTCCAGACGCTCTCGATCAGGCCTTCGTCCATGAGCAGGCCGGCCCACTTCCGGACGTCGGCGAAGGATGCGGTCGCGACCTCGAATGCGTTGCGGCCCTTCTGCTGGAGCACGTTCGCGTCGCCGACGCGGTCGAGGTACGCCAGGAGGTCCTCCCGGCGGGCGATCTTGGGCAGCTTGCGGCGGAAGTACTCGGCGATCTCCGCGGGCTGGAACTGGATCGAGCTGATCTGGTCCGTCGGCATGACGCGTTCGAGGACCTTGCGGTGCAGCTCCCGCAGGAGCGCGGAACGGTCCTCCATGAGGACGAGGTCGGAGACGCCCTGCAGGACGACGTTGTGGGCGAACGGCGAGGGCAGGTGGCCGAAGTCGCTCTGACGCACCGCGATCTCGCCCGCCTCGATGCGTCCCAGGACCTCCCGCGCGTGGTCGAGGTCCATGACCTCGTTCAGGATCTCGTTGTACGTCTCCTTGACCACGGGGAAGTCGCTGATCTCGTGGAGCCAGTCGAGCACCCGCTGCGACCGGAGCTGCTGCCGGCCGATCGAGACCTCGCGGCCCTTGTAGTTCCGCAGGATCATGAACGATCGCGTGGCGCAGTGCCGGAACCGCTGCTTGAACAGCTCCGTGTTGCGGATCGCGCGGCGAAGGAGGTCCTCGAGGGTCTTGCTCGTGACGAGCTTGGCGACGCCGTCGAGCTCGATCCGCTTCGGGACCGT